>Ga0102941_1001408_pt1 | contig 11238 bp, 10 predicted proteins | sample SalPonR2_C_D2_MG_FD_79281 | JGI IMG/M metagenome (GOLD analysis project Ga0102941, IMG submission 79281) | Salt pond soil microbial communities from South San Francisco under conditions of wetland restoration - Salt Pond MetaG R2_C_D2_MG | ecosystem: Environmental > Aquatic > Marine > Intertidal... | reverse complement strand
GGTGGCTCCATGGCTCGATTTACCATCACTAAAAATCACCTCTATGCCGTCGGAAGCGCCGAGATATTTAGTTTACCGATTTCTGCCGATGGTTCCGTCGGAGCAGTAACCACCACCGGTCTGCCATGGGGGATTGAGACCATATTCCCTTATAAAGATTTGCTGTTTTTAGGCGCCAGCAATGGGATGCACATTATGTCCCTGGATGATCCCGGTCAGCCGCAACACGAGTCCACTTTTTCACATGCCAATGCTTGTGATCCGGTAGTCGTCCAGGATGATATTGCCTATGTGACACTGCGCGGAGGTACAACATGCGGTGGTTTTGATAATCAGCTGGATGTATTGGATGTTTCTGATATTCATAATCCGCGTTTATTGCACACCTATAGTATGGATAATCCGCATGGTCTGGCTGTGTTGGAAAACCTTCTTTTTATTTGTGAAGGAGAACACGGACTTAAGGTTTTTGATGTAGATGATATTAGTACGATAGATCAAAATCGCTACAGCCACCTAAAAGGGTTTCATGCTTATGATGCAATTGCGCTGCGCGGAAAGAGTCTGCTGGTTATTGGAGATGACGGGTTTCGACAGTATGACTTCAGCGACCCGGCACAGATGAAACTCATGAGCCATATCTATGTAAATCGACCATAATGCGAAATATTCAATATTTCACCCTCGGAATACTTTTTTGGGCAGCCATGGGATCAGTAGGGGCTCAGCAACCGAAAGGTCCCACCTCATTTGAATATAAGACGTATTTCAGGCTACAGGAAAATCAAAGTTTTTATGGAGAGTTGATTGATATGCGTGGCGACACCGTGGAAGTCGAGCTACCCAGTGGAAGCCGTGTAAAACTGCTGGATAAGAATATAAAAAAGATGGAAGTACCCGATCCTGACAATAAAACGTATGAAACGCGAGGGGTGGAGGAAAATCACCTCTTCAGGGATAAGATCAGCCCACACTTTTTTCAGCTTTCCAGTGGGTTGCTCTTTGGGGGCAGTTCGGATGTTATTTTGTCCGGGGCCAATATGTCATTGGCTTATAAATATCAATGGAGACAGCAGCATTTCCTGGTAGGGCAAATGGGCGTTGATATCCTCGATGGATTATTTCCGGTCGTTTCAGAATCGCTTACCTTGGGATATGATTGGGTGATCTTCACCGACAGAGTAAACCCATTTATTTCAGGCCGTCTGGGATGGGGGATTGCTCAACATTTGAATGAGCAGGAAGAGACGCCCTGGTGGACCCCGCCGGAGCGATCCATCGAAAGCGGCTATCGGGCATCTATCGGCACTGGCGTTTTGTTCACCGGTAAGAAGCACTCCGCTTTTAGTTTAGGTGTAGAATTTGTAGTTCAACAATTGACTTATCGCGAAGTATTTCCGGATGTGCAAACCCGGGTGCTGGATTACTCCCATCGCAGACTTCAATTTAATATGGCTTACACCTTTTGAAATTATTTAAAAAAACATATACGGTTTCTGACTTGATCGAGGGGTGTGTAAAGAACGACCGCCGATACCAGGAAGCATTGTATATGAAGTATTTCGATAAGATGTACCGAATGTGCGTACGCTATATCAAGTCCGAAGACGATACACTGTCCGTTTTGAATAAAGGATTTTTAAAGGTGTTTGAAAATATAAGCTCCTTTGAGGGAAAGGGCAACTTTGAAGGCTGGGTCCGGCGCATCATATATCACACGATGATCGAGCACTTTCGCAGTCAAAAGTCCTACCAGAAATTCATCGTTTTGGATCCCGGCGATGATGTTATTTCCTCCGGCGGCGTCCAGTCTTCGGCATTGGGTGAATTGTATTATGAAGAGCTATTAGAATTATTGGCTGAATTGCCGCCCAAAGCAGCATTGGTTTTTCGACTGCATGCTATTGAGGGCTATACCCACCCGGAAATTGGAGAGCAACTCAGTATGAGTGAAAATACCTCGAAATGGTATCTCGCTAAAGCTCGGAAACAGTTGCAGGATCTTATTAAAAAAAACACTGATAATAAAGCCACAGCTTAAATATGAACAATAAATTGAGACAAAAAGGGTGGAACGATATGAGTCAGCGGCTGGATGCCAATCTGCCCCGGGACCGCAAACGTGTTTTTGCGATTTGGTGGGTTTGGGGTATTGTCGCATTGATCGGTATGGGAGCCTGGTTCATGTATAATCAACAGGACGAAGCCCAGGCCCCTGCGACTTCGTCGGATATAGTACAGTCAGCCATTCAGAGGGAGTACCAGCCGGATCAAGCCTCGAAATCAGAAAAAGGTCTTGGCTCTTCAGTGTCGACGGATGACTCTCCTTCAATTCTATTGGGTCAAAGGGTTTCATCGAATAGCACTCCTTCCCGGGCGGGTTCACCTGACTTACTCGCAGACACGGGTATTTCAGAATCATCTAAATCAGATGGGCTGGATTCCAGAGAAATAAAAGAGGATGTACAGGCTTCACTCCGAGCTATGACTCCACCGGAGTCTCAGCAATTAGTGGATCAAGAGACCGGCGCATCTGAACGCAAGGATGCACAGCTATCTCCGTTGCCCGATTTCCCCCTTTCTTCTCCTTTTATACTTAGCCTGCCGGAGATTAGCGGACTTGTGTCGCTCCAGCCTTCCAGCACAATTCAGTCATCTCCCATCAAAGTGAAGACTGAAAGTGGATATTTTGTGGATTTAGCTGCAGGTACCCGAGTGGCTCAGCCCTATTCTTACGTCGGTCAGGCCGGAATGGGTTGGCGGGCACCCCTTTCCGATAAATGGTCCTACAGTCTAAGCTGGGGAGCGGGCGTGGAAGGCATGCATCAACCCGCAAGAGTGGCACTAAAAGAATTTCGTCAATCTTCACGAAGCCTGCAAGAAGATATATCCTCAGGATCCACGGGAAGTGTTACAAATGGGTTTCCCGGGAGTGGCGAGTTCGGTGCGGCTGAAATTCAACTGCGAAACCATTATTTTGCGTATTTCGGCTTGCATACGGCTTATCAGTTTGCCCCCAATTGGGCTTTTCGTTTTGGGGTGGAAACGGCCTATCGCTTTTATATCTCTTCAGAAGAATCGTATGGGCTGAATTTTTCTTCAGATGGATCATTTTCTATAGATAATAGTTCGCGTAACATTGCTCAAGACTTTGTTTTATTCAATCGATGGGATTTCCGTCCCGTCGCCGGCTTGAATTATAAGCTGCGATCGAATATGAGCCTGAATCTGACGTATAGGCACGGAACAAATCCGTTATTGCCCAACCCAATACAAGATACACCGGCCGGACACGCCCGCTTTGTGCAGCTAGGCGTCCAATTTGATCTTTGAACCGCAACTTTCTTCGACCGACGAAGCTGCAAAGTAGCGAAGGCGGTTAACCTTGATTTCATTTCACCGCAAAGTCGCGAAGAGTGCAAAAAAATACTTGTTTTTAATGAATTAAATAATGAGTGGGATTTTCCTCAATCTCAATCTCAATCTCAATCTCAATCTCAATCTCAATCTCAATCTCAATCTCAATCTCACCCTCAACCTCAACCTCAACCTCAACCTCAACCTGAACCTGAACCTCAACCTGAACCTCAACCTGAACCTCATTCTTAAAATATAGCTATATTTATAACTCAATGGATAAACAGCGGTGGATAAAGGTCGGACTCCTGCTCATTATTATTGGAGATTTGGTGCATGCCTGGTTTCAATATGTGGGTATGCCTATGGGGGGTGATTTATACGCTATCGTTTTGCCCGCGCCATGGTATGAGGAAGTACTATCAGACCCTTTCGGTTGGGAGGCTTTGTTTTCGGAAAAGGAATACGGTGGAGCTGGTCGGTACTCGGCACACCAGTTCACCTCTCTGTATTTCAATAACATGCCGGGTTTTTTCCAGTATCTGGTTTCACCGATTAACAGTATTTACTACAGTGCGGCGCTGGCCAAATGCGTCGCTCATCTGAGCTTGCTGTTATTGCTGGGCGCCTACGTCTGCGGCCATTTTCGCGTATTTCAAAAGGATTTTTTATGGACTATGGTGGCGGCCATACCCTTTTTGCAGACCTATGGGTTGTCTTCCCGCATGGGGGTCATTGATCAATCCATTACCTATGCCTTTTTTTATATCATACCCTTGATTATCATATTTGCCTTATTGTATCCTCTATACCGGTATTTTATGGGTTATCGACAGGCTGAAGTTTCTTTTACTCTAGGGTGGTGGACCGTCCCCTGGCTGGCTATACTGTGGATTGTCGCTTTTTGGGGTCCCCAGTCTCAGGTTATCATGGCACTCATAGGCGGATTGGGATTACTGGGATTATGCCTTCGCGGGATTCGTGAGCAAAAGACCTCGACATCCCAACTTTTCTTTTACCCCTTTCGCCCCAGGTACCGCCAACTCAGCTTTTTACTCCTGGCCTTAGTGGTTTTTGGGGGATTAGGCTATTTGACAGGTACACAAAACACAGAAAATGTAAGCTCGCTTCCCCTCAGAGAAACCCTGATTCAGGCCGCTAAAGGCATCAAATTTCATTTTGTTGAGTCCTGGGTTATTTGGCTGGTCGCTGTCTTCCTTGGGATTCACTTCTACAGAATCAATCGCATGGACAGCCCGAAAAAGAAAGTGTGGCAAAAATTATTTCTTATGCTTCTGTTGGGGATATTGATTTATATGCTGATGATTCCCTTTGGTGGGTATCGATCGTACCGACCTTTTTTATATCGATATGATCTTCTGATCCCCGTGACGATCAGTTGGATCTTTTTACTTCTATGGACCGGTCGTCTCGTGATTCAGTCGTGGCCTTACGGACGCAACAAAAATATTTATCTCATCTGTGCCACTCTGTTTTTAGTTACTCTTCACTTGCAAGATCTTAAAATAAAAGACCGTAATTCCTGTGAAAAGGGCCATTTACATACCCTGCAGACCGCAGAAGAGTATGCGATCACTCTGCCTGCCGACTGTCCCATTTTAGGGTGGCATCCCGACGACAATCGCTATTATACAGATAAAAAAGTGGAGTTGCTCCGGCGATGGAATATTGTGAAGCAGCCTTTAATTTACACTCAGGAATGAGAATCACCAATCCCGAGATATTCATAAACTTACTATGATAAATGGGGTGTGAAAGTAATCATTTACTAGAAATGAATGGTTTGTGAACGGCTTCCAACCCTTGAAGGTTTCGGTCAGAAGGGCGCAAAATGCTTGCATTTTTCGTCTTGTTTTAATCTTTAATAGGACCAATCAAGTGGGTGCCTGAAAACAAAAAAAATTCCATAACTTACGGGAAACCCCATCAAACACAGCTATGGACCTATTGAAAATTAGCAAGGCAGAATATAAAACGCGGATTCAGGCTGCTCAAAAGCAATTGCAGTCCGACGGTTTGGACAGCCTGCTCGTTTCTGAAGAAGAGGACATGTACTACTTGACGGGCTTGACGTATAAGAGCCTCGAGCGCTTATTTCTTCTCGTTCTTCAGAAGAACAGGGTGACGTTTATCGTTCCTCAAATGGAATTAGCTCATCTGAAATCAGTAGATCATGTAACTGAAATAAAGGCGTATTGGGAATATCCGGCGGCAGAGCCTCAGCGGTGGGAAGATGTCTTATGGGAAACCGTAAAAAGCGGGCAACGCATTGGGATTTCCGGGAAAACGCCCTTTGAATTAGCCTCCTTTTTGCAATCTATGGATATGGAAGTTCTGGAGAGCTCAATTATTGAGCGGTTGCGGTGGATTAAAAGTCCCGCAGAGCTAAAATGTATTCGCCGGGCTGCGAAATATTGCGATTTTGCGATCCAAAAGTTGAATCGCATGGCTTATTATGGTATGAGTGAATTAGAGGTGTTTTCGATAGGTCGGGCGATGCAACAAAAAGTGATAAAAGAGACCGATTTTGATTATTTAGCAACAAATATTCTCGTTGCAGCCTGGCCCAACCGGATATCGCATCAGCCGCATGGCAACCCCAAAGTTTCTGATGTATTTACAGATGGCTCTCACATTAGCTTAGCTTTTTTAAAGGTAAACGGATATGCGGCCGAATTAGAGCGGACCTTTTTTACGGCGAAACCTACGGCAGAGCAATCCGAGGCTTTTGAATTCATGATGGAGGCACGTCGGAGGGCTTACCGCGTACTGAGGCCCGGGGTCAAGACTTCTGAGGTGGACGCTGAAGCCCAACAGTATTTATCGGAGCAGGGATTTATGGAAAATGTGATGCACCGAAGCGGTCACGGGATAGGACTGGGTAATCACGAGGGGCCCTATTTAGCGGAAGGTGACGATACTCTCCTGCAAGAAAACATGGTGGTTAGTATTGAGCCCGGCATTTATATCGAGGGGACTGGTGGGTTTCGGCACTCGGATACGGTTTTGATTACTAAAGACGGCTACGAAGTCCTGACCCATGTTCCTGACTCTATTGAAGAGCTTACGTTTACGCGCTCTAAACCCTGGCAGAAATTAAAAGGGGCTATCATAAAAAGGATGTACGGTATATGAAGGTGGAGTGAGTGAAGCTCTCCGTAGTTCTTCACACCGTGGAGGGATAGAAGTCTCCAACTCCTTCGCGTCAGCGATGGGAGCCCGGCTCCCGCAGCGTCCGCAGGCAGGCGGACGCCAAAGGGAGAGATGCCAGCCCCGCTGGTAGCCGATAGCGGGCGACCGTAGCGCAGTGAAGATTCGACGATAGGCGGATCTTCACTGGACGCCCAAAAATTTAAAAAAGCATTATGAGAAAAATACCACAAATGCATCTTTATGGCTCATCGGGAGTGTCCTTTTTTGGGGAGATGGGATGCCCATAGGAGAGTAAACCGACCAGGGCTAAAATCCAGAAAAAGAGTCCCCCGATCTTAAAGTGTTCGATCATATCGTTTAGGACATTGATGACGATGATACCGCAAAACATGCAAAATAAGGCGGCTAAAAGGGTACGGTCTGAAGGACGTAGACGGCCGGAGTGATACAATTGATCCATAAAAAGTAAACTCCCCAAGAGGAGGAAGAGCCAAAAAATGAGCCCGGGCCAGCCCTGATCAGTCAGGGTCATGAGAAAATAGTTATGCACGCCGGATTGCTCGGGATTGTCGCTTACGTAGGTGGCGAAGGACTTGACGGTATAGGATTTATAAGTGGGGTGAAAAGTACCCGGTCCGGTGCCCATCCAGGGATAGTCTACGGTCATATGTCGGGCGGCTACCCATCGATGAAGGCGCTCCATGGTGGATAAATCTTCTAATTTATAAGTAGCTTCGAGTAGGTTCCCAAACTCATCCTGGTAAATCGTACGATCATAATTGGGGGCATACTTTAAATAAGTGCGGTCACTCAACAAATAAGTGATCCCTGTAATGATGGCGATGGCACTGATGATGAGCGCGGGACGCAGAAGCCGAAAGTGTAATATGGCATAGATTAGGGGGTACAAGATCAGAAGTCCGATGGCTACCCGGGTGTAGGAAAAATAGATAGCAACCGGAAAAAGTAATAATCCCATACCGAGGATAAGTCCGGGTAGTGAAAATGTAGGATACCAACGTTTGGTGACCCAAATCAAAGGGTAGAATAAAACCATCAAGCAGCCATAATCAACGTGGTTTTGATAGATAAGTCCAACTGCTGCATTGACTTTAGAAAAAACGAGGTTATACTCCAGATGCCGAATAAATACGTACAGGATGCTGAGGAGCATGGGGATGTAAAACAGCCACCAAAGGCGTTCGAAATGGGCCGGTTTGCGCAAGCAGTACCAACTGGAGAGATAAAAGGCACCCAGAAACCAAAGTTTAGCGATAAAATACTTTCCTGAAACGAGGGGATTCGTAGAAGAGATAGTGCTTAAGAGAATCCATGCCAGGTGTATCAATATCAGGATCGTCAAGGGATGCTGAATGATTTCCTTTCGGATGCGGGACTCTTGAGTCGGAATCAGAAGCATAGCTGTGATCAGGATCATCAGTACTTCGGAAGGGATGGCGAGCTGCATGTCGCCTAAAATATTCGCATCGAAGGAGAAGGGTAAAAAGAAAAACAAAGCAAAGTATACACGCTGGCGAGATATAGCCACCCAGAGTCCTGCAAGGAGAAAAGCGGGAACCCAGAGGAGCCACATCTGCTGGATAGCAATGGCAATAGTTAAAAGGATCAGAAAACTGAGACCGCCGAGGCGATCTGCCCGTGGGAGAGAGATGTGCTTCAGTTTATCCATCGATTCGCAATCGGTCCCATTCAAAGTTTTTGAATGATTCGAAGGCCCATATCCAAAGGATACTAAATATAAAAGCACCCAACACGCTCATGATGACGATGAGGGAGCGGTGAGGTGCACTTTTTTGATCGGGAATGGCCGCCTCCTCGATCAAATGAATGCCGGGTGGTGAGGCTGCATAGGCCGATTGGTAAAATTCCAGTCGGCGGATTTCATTAGAAATATCGGATTTCATACCCCCTCTTAATTGGTTGAAATACTCAAATCGGGGCAGTCCTTCGGAAAAGCGATTGATATTGGAGTAAGACTGAGAATATAAGGAGTCACTGGTCAGTTGATTCAATTTAGCGGAAAGGCCTTCTACACGTGTTTCAACTTTTCTCACGGAGTCCCGGGGTACCCCACGCTGATTTTTCAAGTTTATCAGACGGCCGCGCGCTTCGGCTAAACTGGCCTCTGTTCCCGTGATAGCAGTTGCGATCATTTCAGATTGAACGCTTGGGTCAATAATGCCAAACTCTTGCTGTAACTTTTGTAAGGTATCGGTATAGCTGCCGATTAATTGCTTCTTATCACCGATCGACTGTTGGAAGGTCTCTATAATCCGGAGCTGACTTTGCTTTTGGAATTGGACCACTTCCTTTTCAATGAAGTTTCGGGCTGCCACTACAATGTCGCGAGCTGTTTTTGGATCCTTGTGAACCATTTTGATGCGGATAGCATCGCGCTCATCTTTTTGGATCGTTAGATCACTCGAAACGGATCCCCGAAGGTTTGAACCGATTTTTAAATTGCTGGTGTCCACGCCATAGTAGGTTCTCAGGTCAAAACTGTCGATCAGGTAATCGATCAATCGGTCGGATTCTGCCAGGCTCAATAGGCGATCGCGGTCATCCTCTGTACCGTAATATTGCATATCATTTCCCGTCAGACCAAAGATCTTTTCGGCTTTCCCCAAATCCGGGCTGGCTGCGAGGAAGCGTGTCTCCGATTCGTAATAGACGGGCAGTAAAAGAGAAATGATGGCGCTGAGTATCATCGCGATGAGCGTGAGGCCGATGATAAAGCGCCGCTTTTTAAAGAGGGGACGGAGAACCGGCCAGGTATTTTTCGTTGACATCATGTAATCGATATTGTAAGACCAAAAGTACGAAAATCAGAATGTATAGCTCTAATTTTTAAGGGGTAGGATTTTTAAAAGGGGAATTAGCGTCATTACCACTAAGTATGGAAAATCGCAAAGGGTCCGGAAAAGGATTGAGTAGAAAAGTATAGATGAAACCTGAACTCAAGTCGGCGTTTAAATCGTCTTCGCTGCTTTTCTAGCTTTATGGACTTCTTGGGCTCTTTTCCTGCCTTTCACATTGACATCCTTTCAATTTTTCTTCGTAATCTTGTCGTATTATTTATGGCCAGCTAAAACAAACTGAAAGACCCAATTTATACAATTTAAATTCAGGAAAATTGATCATTAATTAATGTGTTAAACTCTAAAAAAACATACCATGAAAAAATTACTTCTTCCTATTCTTACCCTGGCAGCATTTTTATTTATAGCATGTAGTGACGATACTCAAGAAATCGATCTCTATCCCAACATCCTAGAACCTGCAACGCTGGAATTTGTGGGTAGCGATGCGATTATTGTGCAGGATAGCCAATGGCAATCTTACACTTTAGATGCAAGCCAGGAACAATCGGTTCAGTCAGCTGTAGATCAAATAAAACAACAAATTGAGTCAGGTGATTTCTATGAATATTATGGAGCTGCAGTTGGTTACGAACTACTATCCGATACAGAAGTCAGAGTTTTCGAATATTTAGATTCCGTCACCATTGGACAAGACACTATCGTGGACTATATTCTAAGTGACGGATATTTTCAGGTGGAACAAGAACAAGGTATGGGTACTTATTATAACGCTTTAATTTGGGACAATAATCAATTTAAATATAGATTGGAGGTGTTATTTGTTATAGAATCTGACGGTTCCATAAATCAAGATCTGATAAGTGTGGGTATCCCCGATGAAGGGCCTTTTGAAAGCTATACAACCAATTCGCTTTTTTTGGGGTCAGATTTATCCATAGGAATAGAATTTCAAGAGGGAGATATTTTGGTTTCAACGGTTTCTGCTGTAATCATGGAATAAGGATGCCTTTTCTGAATCAGCAGCCCTGAAGGATCACTTGAACTTTTTTGAATGCATCACAACAATATCTTTTTTATATTGTGGCATTAAGTATGTTAGATCTACCTTGTCTAAAGAAGAGCTCATTCAAAAGCTTCGGTCTATCGAAGAATTTCAAACTGGTAAAGCGGAATTGCCTTTATTTTTGATTAAGGAGTTAAAATACATCATGGTTGAAAACTCAATTGATTTAACTATGTCAGGTCGTTTTGACTGGTCGTTTGATGGAGTAGACTGGCCGTCTGAAGTATCTCAGTGTCAAGGTAAGAACTGGTAAGAATGTGCAAGATTAAATATATAATACTTATACCCATAATGCTACTCGTCGCGTATAGTATACAAAGTCAATCTGTTAATGAAATACTCAGCGATTTAGAAGCTGAGGTGACAAACTACAGTGAAGAACGTTGTTTTTTGTATGAGGTTTACGATTGTGATTGGATTGTAGATAGTAGTCAAATGGTTCCCTGCACTTATCCCAATACGGATACCATTAAGCATTTATTCAACACCCTTGCTTCAAAAGTTGATACCTCGGATTTACATATGGTCAAATCCACCTATGGTCATTTCATTACTGATTTTGAAAAAAACAGAAAAGATTACTTCAAGGTATATGATTTTGACTGTCGTGCATTAGGTGAAGAGATCAGGGTCTTTCTTTCTTTTGAATGGATCATCAAATATTTAGAATTAAACTTAAACGGGGCTTCTCCTAGAGAAATTTATGAAGTAATAGTGAATTGTGGTAAAAAAGTGGCAGCCTCGGAGAAGCTAAGGTATGGTAATAGGGCAAGAGGGAGTTATATTGATGAAATCAAATTC
>Ga0102941_1001406_pt1 | contig 11249 bp, 6 predicted proteins | sample SalPonR2_C_D2_MG_FD_79281 | JGI IMG/M metagenome (GOLD analysis project Ga0102941, IMG submission 79281) | Salt pond soil microbial communities from South San Francisco under conditions of wetland restoration - Salt Pond MetaG R2_C_D2_MG | ecosystem: Environmental > Aquatic > Marine > Intertidal... | reverse complement strand
ATTCGCCCAATAAAAACCTTTATTAAATCGCCTATGGCGGGGTTTGGTGTAATTTTGAGTGGCATGAGCGCTGAGGCTATGTGGGGTTTGGCCCCCCTGTTCGGACACAACTCGGGGTTCAGTGAAGTCGGAATCGGTTACTTAATGCTCTCCCTTTCCCTGGGGGCCCTGGCCTCCCAGTGGCCCCTTGGATGGATATCCGACCGGAGCGACCGGCGCATCACGATATTGGCGGGGGCAGGTATAAGTGCGGTTGTCGCTGGGGGTATAACCTTAGTAGGAACAACCGGCATGGCGTTGTACGCACTTACATTTCTGTTCGGCGCATTTTGTATGCCCCTCTATTCTTTATCAATCGCTTTGCTGAACGATCAGTTGACCCACAGCGAGATGGTGCATGCCGCAAGTGCATTAGTGGTCTTCTACGGTATCGGTTCAGCGGCCGGTCCCTATGGGGCAAGTATTTTCATGGGCCTCCTTGGTCCAAACGGACTTTTTCTTTTCATTGGAGTGGTACTGGGGGCTTTTGTGATTCTGAGCTTATCCCGGCTTCTATTTGTTCCATTTCTTCCCCGCCGCCATCAGGAACACTACCACCCCTATCCTCGAACTACCTTTGCTGCTTTTTTCCTCCTGCGCCGACGTTCACAACAACATAGATACACCTTAAGAGGCAGAAAAAAGAGAGCCGGCCACACCGTCACCCCTTCAAGCGAAGAGATGAAGTTTTCAACAGAAGATTCCGGCCTACTACAATCTGAGACTGAGTACGAAGATACATAAAGCAGCGGCTGCCAAGGTCTTTTCTACAAAGCTCCCATAGCACTTCCAATAATTAATACAATTGCTTCACATTTGCTTCATATTTTTGCTCTATGTTTAGCATGTAAGATTAAATAAGCTTCAAGGAGGAACCAATATGAAGCGTTCACTAATTATTTCTGTAGTACTTATTACCATGGCGGCAGCAACGATGCCGTTGATCGCTGAAGGTATTCAAGAACAGGCCGACCCGGTCCAACAGGGAGTGCCAGGTCAACCAGCCGCACGCCCAGGCGCACGCCCGTATGGTTGGAACAATGCTCAAGCTGCCCAACCGGAAGAGTTGGAACTTAGCGGAACCGTAAAGCTAAGTGCCGGTCACACTCTTCTACAAGCGGAGGATGGAAAAGAATATCGCCTTATGTACCCCCTCTTCGTTCTAGACGAACTCGATATTGAAGACGGAGAAGAGGTCCTTCTAGAGGGTTTTTTAATACCGGCAATGCGCTGGGCCCCCGAAGAAGATGAACACTACCTCAGGGTTACAAAAGCGGTAATCAATGGTGAGGAATACGAAATTGGCACTGCCCGTTATGCCGGCCGAAGGATGGATCCAAGAATGGATCTAAGAATGGACCATAGGCAGGGAGGCCCTGGAGCCGGACGTTCATCAAGATCAGGAATGATGGGGCCTAAACGCTCCTATTAACTTCAAGGACCAGCGTATTTTCTTAGGCACATGTTTTTAAGGGGCTTTCAGTCTGAAAGCCCCTTTTTTTAGAGTTATAGGTCGGTCCTGCCGCTCTCCTTGAAACGCTGCATAATCTGAAGCGACTGGTCGGCGTAGCGCCGAGCGGCTTGGGGATCATTACGACGACTGCTCATAGAAATTACTATATATTTTTGATGTTCGTATAAAAGATAAAATAACCGGCGAACCTTGGCAGCACGGCTTCTACGAAAATCATCCCTTCCATACCCTCGCCAGAACTCCGGTCGTGTCATTCCGCAATAATCGGCGATTGCAAGATCCCATTCTACATCCCCCCAACAGGCCCGGTCAAAATCGAGTACACCCGTAACCCGTCCCTCTTTATCGGCAAGAATATTCTCAACCCATAAGTCGCCATGACATAAGCATGAGGTTTCTGCATGCTCGAACACCGGCGAATGGGAGTGCACCAGTGAAAGGGCCCACTCGGCGGTCGGCGGGTCATACACCTCGATGGCGATAATATCATCCAGCAGCTTGCTATACATTTCAATAAAGGCCGACCGCCAGTCCCCCTGGGGCTTCATGCAGTTGTGCCCACCGACATATCCAAAGCGATTCTGTTCCTCCCGAACTGAATGCAGTTGGGCGACATACGCGCCCAGCTCTTCAAGCCCCCGGGAGAAGGCACCCGGCCCTAACTCCGTCATTGGATAACCGGGCAGCATCTCCATAACCAGAAAATCGCGGTCAATATGTTGTCGGTTGAAATCCGTGGCCAAGATCCGCGGGACCGGCACCTGAGTTTCTTCAAGCACCCGGCGATGGATATGGGGTTCCTGACGCATCATCCGGTATTCATAAAAGAGCTGGAGCAGCCTATCCGGAGGAGCAATCCTCAGCACAAAGCTCCCCTCCTGGTTTTCACACAGAAAACTATCGGAAAAACGTCCATAGCCCATGGGTTTTATACTAGCGGGGCCGCTTTTCATTGCCCTTGTAAAAAGTTTTGAGGCTGTTTGTTCATCAATCATTTACTTAAAGTATACCATACTCCCGCTGAAATGCTTATCCCCCCCTGGACCGATTCAACAATGTGAGTGATGCCGGTGATTTTTGTGCCGGTATCATCAACGTTAGGTGTTGCTCCATCGTCACCGTACCACTCCTGAGTTTGCTCTGTATTCGCCCGCAGGTAATGCAGCTGCCCCCGCAGCGAGATATACGGTTCGTAGTTCCTAAAATCAGACCAGGTATAGGTCAAGGACACCTCCGAAGTTCCGACAAACCCAAAGCCCTCGGCGGTGGAGAGTTTGTTGCGCAGCACATGGTCGTCCCTGTCCCGCAAATAGAGCAGCTTCGGCATCAACCCCATGCTCAGGCTTAACCTGCGGGAAGGGTGCCAGTGGAAACGACCGCCAAACCCAAAGCTTTGGTATATTATTTTGTACTCAAGGGCTTTTAGATCTCTATCCAGAAGTGCTATTCCATACACATAAGGGTCTCCGTCTAGTGCGTTCGGATCATCAGCGTACTGCCAGCCCCTGTAGCCCATAGCATCCTGCTCAATATGCTGATAGCCGTACTTGACCGTGCCGTACAAATGAACATCGTCATGAGAAAAAAGCCGTTTTTCCGCTTCAGCGCTAAATTCGAGATAGGCCATCTCCACCTCTGATTCGGTGTAGCTAAACTTAACCGACGGATACCCGGAAAATACATACCAGTCATGGTCTTTAAATACACCCCAGGGCTCTATCAAACTTGTCCCTGCGGTTGCACGAAAAAGCCACTCGTCAATTCCACCGTTCCTTATTGCATAAGAGACCCGCCCCCCCGCTATAAGCGTATTGAGGGGAAACTCCAGTTCACTTTGTACCTCCTTTGTTTTAAGTAGATAGTCGGTATACCCAAAATTAAACTTCAGATAAGGTTCAACGGTAAATCTGTGTAAATTTGAGAGAGCTGAAGTAGGCCCCACAGAAATATCAGAGGCCGAGACGGGAAAAATACTGATAATCAGGGACATAAAAAGGACCGCACCCAGGGTCCATTCTTTAGTTCTGCGCATTTTCTGCTACCACCTTGTAGATAATTATTGCTGTAAATCCTTCGCCCTTTGCAGATATTCCTCCGCCAGATCATCCCTGCCCTGACTCCGGGCGGCCCGAGCAGCCGCCTGCAGCAACTGCGGATTGTAGCGGTCCCTGAGGAGCCGGTGTTCCAGCACATCAAGGTACTCATTTTTATTATTTTTCATTTCATAGAGCTGTTCTAAATACGTGTATACCTCCCGGTCCTCCGGTGCAAGGTCGAGGGCCCTCCGAAGGGAAAGAAGGGCTCTGTCAAAGCGCTGCAGGGCCATATAAGATCTGCCGACACCCAGATGAGCATCTGCGTTAAAGGGAAATTTTTCTGCCAGGTCCTGCCACTCTTTTAAAGCTGCATCTATTAAGTCCATTCCAAAGTAATATTCCGCAAGGTGTGAACGAATTTCTACCGAATTCGGATACCACCGGCTTAACTGCTCGAGATCTTGCTGCAGTTCATCATCATTTTCATACAACTCAGGTAAAAGCTCCAGGGAATCTTTTATTATTTGTTGCGGTTTTTCGGCACTCCGGGACAACCGGCGCAACCGCTCTAGGCGCTCAGCCTCTTCCTCCGCACTCTGCTGCTCACCAGGCCCCTCCGGAGAAGGGGGGGCTTCACTCCTGTGAGAACTATTCAGAGTCTGTTTTTGTGACTGCAGTTCTCCGGCAACTTCCATCTGGTACCGACTATACATATACACCGCTTTCCCGATGGCCTCCCGTAACAAAGAGCGAGCCCTCTCTTTTTCTCCCTGCCGAGACGCCCTTTGTCCAAGGAGAAAAAAGGCCATGGGGTCCTGACTGTCAAGTTCAACCGCCCTCTGCAGATAAGGGAGGGCTTTACTTATTTCATTCTGTTCCCAGAGCACTACCCCCAAACCTGCATAGGTATCGGGGTAGTTGGGATACAGGTCGATAAACCGCCGATATACCTCTTTCAGTTCCTCATACCGGGGGGTTTGCTTTAAGGCCGCTATGCGGGCGGCCATTACCTCACGATTACCGGGCTGAATACTGTCGGCACGGCCAAGCAAGTCAGCCGCTTTTGCGTACTCATGTGCCCTTAGATGCTGCAGAGCCTGGGCGTACACCGCATGGACCATACCGGATTGGGGAGCAGACTGCCGGGGGTAGAGTTCTCGGGCCCGCTGAAACACTCTCTCGGCTGAAGTATACTCTTCTTTGATCATCAACAGGTTACCCTTAGCAATGAGCAAAAGATACCCCTCCGGATCGAGCCGTTCTGAAATGGCAAGCGCCCCTTCGGCAGCGGAGATATCCTCCATCTGAAGATAACACAGAGCCAGAAACGAAAGCCCGGCGGGGGTTATGTGCCCGGAGTCCCGTCTCTGTTCAAGCATCTCGGCAGCACGGGAATACTCACCCGCCTGATAGTACTGTTCAATTTGCTCAAGTTCCGTCGGCCCGACATGTTGAGTCCACATATTTTGAGGCTCGACATGTTGGGGGTTTGCATGTTGAGGCCACAGGTGTTGGGGAAAAGCGCATATCAGAATGCCCGCAACACTGACAAGTAAGAGGAACAGAGAGGGTGATTTAAACCCGGATATGTCAAAACTCATAATGCAGAAGCGCGGAGAATATAAAGGGTGTTTCGTAGGTAATCGATTCAGCATAACGATAGCTCAATTTTGAGATGAGGTTCCACCTCTCCAGCATTGGTATCTCAAGGGAAGCATCAACTTGATGCTGTACTCCTCTAAAACCATGGCCTATCAAATAGTCCGCCTTCAGCATAAACGGCAGGGGCTTGCCTGACAAGGAAAAACCGGTGCGATGAAGAAAGGCAAAGCCTTCTTCCACATCTTTGAGATAAAAATCCACCCATTCCAGAATAAAATTGTACTGCATCCGCATCTGACGGGAAAAAGGCACCGCAACCGAAGTTGTTGTCTTTGAAATCTTATCTTTTCCCTTTGAATTCCCCTCGGAGGTATTCTCTGAGATGTCCTGCAGCTCAAATGCCTCATTTATGCCAAAACTTGGCTGCACATTTTTTATAATAGGCCGAAGTTTTATGCCGCCGGAGGCAGAATATGTGTTTTTTGTGGCATCTTCCTTTTCGTAATACCCATAACCGCCTGCAAGATTGTAGGAGAACTCCTCTACCGGGGTATGAATAAAGCTGCTCTTCCCTCTATGTTGCCAGATTTGCCCTTCAGACTTTTTATGGTAACCATCATAACCGGCGCTCACGCTGCCTGTATCAAAGGGAACAACAAGTAAGTCCGATCCCCATTTCCATTTTTCCGATTCGTTTAATAAATACTGACCATACAGGGAAGCTTCTCGCAACAGGCCCTCCTCCCTCTGCCACCCAGTACTCGCTGAGAGGTCATGCCCCAAATCCCCTTCCGATTCACGGGAAATTTCGTATCCCATCTTTGAAGTGAGGGTATCCGGATATATTAGCTCCGCTGAGGTCATCCCTTTCCATACCGAGGTGTGTGAAAGAGAGTTATCCCTGAAATCAGGGTCGCTTCGCCAGGCATCCCTCCGGCCGGCCTTTATTTGCACTTCGAACTCCTCTTCCTTCAAAAAGAGCACCCCTAGATCATTCTCCACAGACCTTTCCTCACTACGCTTCTCAGTAAGCTCATAGTCTGTAAAAGAAAACGCCGGAGAAGAACTCCCGATTACCGAAATGACTCCGCTAATCGGTACATTCACTCCAACTGTTCCGTTATAGCCGTGGCTCGTAATCTCATCCGCAAGGTTCTTTTTAATACTTGCGGCACCCTTAACGTCTACACTGCTCTCTCCAATATGCATTGTTGAGACCAATGTAATAAGGTGACTCTCTTTATTTACCGGCCCGGTATCAGTGACAGTCCCAGATTCTGACTCCTCGGCGGAGGGATCCTCCTCCAAATCCTCTTTCAGTTCTTTATCCGACTGCCTCCAGGTCGATTTATAGTCCAGGGACGTGGGTATCCGGCTCTGCTCAGGGGTACTGAAATTGAAACCGACGGAGCCGGTACTGTTAAAAGAAGTTCCCTCTGGGGTTATAAGTTCCTTTTCCTTATACCCCCCGGACAAGCGCATGCTCAACTCGGGTGTGGCAAAATGCAGATTCCCATTGTAATTTTGATCGAAGCGGTCTATTGCATCTTCTCGAAAAGCCTGGGCGGATGCTTCAAATATGCCGGCCTGTCCGACAAAACTGCTAAACTTTATCTGAGAATCGGTGGTCCAGTTTTCTATTGAGGCGGAATCGGCATCTCCAGCGCCGTACCCTCCAAAGATAATACGGCCGCTCAATTCGGGGCTCATGTCCGGGGTCCTTTGATCGACCTTTTCAGGTGAAACCTTTGCAGAATCCTTCCATTCGGCTTCAGCCTTGTGTTCTCCACTCTCCGGAAGGCTGCGCACAATAGTTACTTCAGCAGACAGGGGGGCGTTGACAAGTAAACCCATAAAAAGGGCGGCGGAAACCAGATAAAGCTTCATTCTGTTTCCCCCTCAGGCTGATAACGCAGACTGGCAGGGTCACCTTCATTTCCAGATGTATCCACAGCGGAAATTTCATACACCGCCCCGTCAATAACAGCTTTATCTACAAAGCGCCGCTCCTTTATTAGTTCCCCGGTGAGGAGTTTCAGCTTCGCCCTTGGATAGGGGGCGCGATACACCCGATAGCCCGCCAGATCGGTATCTTCGGGGGCCTCCCATCGAATAAGGAGTGTTTTGCCTTGACGCTGAAATTGAAGGGCTGCGGGCGGTGCCGGGGGGGTGATATCAACCGGTACTATACGTTTCTTATCAGAGGCTTCGCCGGCATTTCCGGCTGTATCAACCTCTACGAGGGAGTATTCGTAGGGGACCCCTCGATCGACATCTTCATCGAGATATTCTTGTATCTCCCTATCCAGCTCGGCAATGACCTGCTGGTCCTTTTCTCCGTCCCTCCGTCTAAAGATTCTATGAATACTGAGGTCCTCCGATAGGGTAGGTTGCCACCTCAACCGGACACCCCCTGCCCGGGTAGGCCCGACGGAAAAAGAGAATACCCTGCCCGGCGGTTCCAGATCGGGAATAGTAATTTCGATCGTCTCCCGGGGACTTTCATTACCGGAGGTATCCACCGCCGCCACTTCATAAGTGTACATCGCCCCCGAATTGAGCCCCTTCTCCCGAAACCCCTGGTCCCGGTACATGGGACTTTTATCCGGCTCTATCGGCTTTGGAGTGAGGCGAAAAAGCCCTTCCCCGGATTTACGGCGATACACTACATATCCGGCCAGATCCCTCGCCTGGGAGGGGGACCAGTTGAGTTCCACCATCCGGGAGGGAGCATCCACCTGCCACTCCAGGCCGGCTATCCCGGCGGGCGGTTCAGTATCTATCGGGATGATAGTTGAGGCGCCGCTGCGGGGGCTCTCATTGCCGGCCCCATCAACTGCGGAGACGGAATAAAACCACGCCTTGCCGCGCTGCATTTCAGAATCCAGATATTGGGGGTCCTCCAAGGGGACCGGCCTTTGGTTCAATTGTGTATAGTCGCCCTCTAATTCATCACTTCTGTACACATTATAATGGGTCACGTCCCCCTCGGGTGAGATATTCCAAAGCAGCAGAACCCCCTCATCCCGATCAAGGGTTTTAAGTCCCATTGGCACCAAGGGTGCCCGGGTGTCTTTTAGTGTAACCGGGTCGGCATAGACCGCTTCGCTTACCCTTCCCCCTAAATCTACCGCCTGCACGCCGTACACATACTCAAGGCCCGTTTCTACCTCGTTATCTATATAGCTGAGATATCCCTCTATTCTCAGTACCGGCGCCCTGTTTATTCGCTGCGGGCTTCCTCCGGGCTGGGTGCGGTACACATGAAACCCCACCGTGAGGTCCGAGGTGCGCCCCCGATATTTTTTGTACTCCCATTTAATTTCACATCGCCCCTCATCTGCTGCGGCGACTACTTTACTCGGGGGCGTGACCTCCGCACCGGAGCGCACGGTCACATCCTTTGTGATTGTATCCAGTTCATTTTCCTGCCTATCGATAAAAACAATTCTATAGCTGTATTTGTTCCCCGCTGTCACACTGCGGTCAATTAAGGTCCTGCCCAAGGCCATTCTCAACCCCGGACTTATGAGGGAGAGGGCCTGGGCCATCTCTTTGTTCACCCTTATCTTGCGCCATAAGCGAGAAGGATCACTTGTCCCGAACTTACGGGCAATCCAATCGGCATCGCCCCCCATCAATTCATACGCAATGTGAGGGTCCTGTACCGGTACCACCGGTGCAACAGTGAGGGGAAGGAAGCCCTCGTCCTCCGGCCCCTTCCGGTAGGGCTTAAAACCATAGCTGCCCTCGGGGAGCTGTTCGAGAATAATCTGTACCTGGTCCTCACCAGTGACCAAATGAAAGGCCGGTGCATCCTGGGCCGAGACTGAGACGGGGACCACCCAGAGAAAAAACAAAAACAGGAAAAGTGTCCGAAGAAAAGGTATACGGCAGAGAGGGTCATGATGATTTTTCAAGACGCCTCCCCAGGGTTTCGCCGACCCCACAGGTTTTGCCGACCCCACAGGTTTCGCCGCATTTTTGTACAAGCTCATCTTCTCCCCTCCCTGGTCTGAGGCTCGGGCACCTGCCAAACACCGACGGGGGCGCTTAGCCCTGCCCCGTTCATTACCTCGAAGCGAATTGAAGGAGGAAATACTCCAGCCCCGCCACCCCCTGAGCTGCTGTCTGTCCAGCCGGGAATCGGCACTACCAGGGTCCGCTGTAACTCACTGGGTGAACCTTGGGGAGAAAGATAGTTCCATGTACCGCCGTCTACTACCTGGGGAGGGCCCATGGCCAGACTGCCGCCCACGGTAGAGGTATACCGGTATGCGACAATACCTGATTCCGGGTCTTCCGCTTCTATTCGCAGAGACACTCGTCCATTAGTTTCATCGATAGATATAAGCTGTAAGTTTCTATTTATCGGAGGTGATGTATCTATTGTAAGCGGGCCACTTACCACAGAAGTCTGCATCCCCGTGCCGTTTACTGCTCTAACCCGGAAGTAATAGGTCTCCCCCTCTTCAAGACCGAGGTCGCTCAACTCAACAAGATAATCAGATTCGAGGCGGCCCTTTTCCATTACACGTTCTCCCAGCACATCTTGGCCTGATCTGCCCGCCGGAGCAATGCCGCCCCCTGGAGTAAAGCCCCCCGCGGGGCTGTCCGATAGGACACCACCCGAGGAGCTGCCTTTTGCTCCTACAAGGTACGCAGACTCTTCAAGGGCAACATTTTGCCACCACATGGTATCGGCGCTCTCCGGGCTGGTTCCGATAGCGTATTGATATGCGACTATCCCCGACTCTTCGTCATGGGATCTGCTCCAGCCTAATGTGACGGAATCCGGGTCAATCGAATAGCGTTCCGGCTGGATACTCACTTCAAATCCCTCCGGAGGCGAGGAATCGTTAAAACTCATTGTGGCGGAGGCAACTGCATCGGAAGCGTTATCTGCACGGTTTATACCCCTGACGGTAAGGTAGACTTCCTGCCCATCCTGCACCGGCAGCTGAACAATGTGAAGAGATCGGGTGTCTGCTTGGCTGCCGGAACCCCCTTCATTGCCGATGTCCGTCCACTCCCAGAGGTCCGACTCTCCGCCGCTTGTTCCGAGGGCAAAAGAAGAGACTGCTATACCCGACTCGGGATCTTGGGGGGAAGTAAAGGAAAAACGAAAAGAGTTGGGGTGTGCATCAATACTTTTCTGCTCAAAGGTTTCAATTTCAGCCTTTTCGGGGGCCGTGGTATCTATCAATACCGGCCCGGAGGATCCGATCTTCTGCAAACCTGCACCATTGGTCGCCCGTACCATTACCACATACCGCTCTCCGTGCTGCAGATCGAGACCCCGTATGTTCATTTCTGTGAGAGAACCTGCATTATTCCAATCACCACTTGGAACCTGAGACTGTAAGGCTCCTGCAACTTCGGTAGAAAGGCCCCCCGTTTCTACCTGTACCAGTCCCTCATTTCCACCCGGAAGAAGCTCGAAGGCAGACTCTGAGGTAGCCTGTGAAGCGGCTTCCTCCTCATAGGGAACTACCGCATACTCGTAGCGCTGAATGCCGGAATCCATGTCGGAAGAGGACCATTGGGCATACAGGCTGGTAGTGCGGCTGGAGAATTCTCCCTCCGTAGTGACAATCGGCTTGGCCGGAGGGGTTACATCACTGGTATCAATAGAGCTTTGATATGGACCTGAGTCGGCGGCCGGGTCGAAGTAATCGAGATTAAACCTGCCCTGGCGGAGTATACTTGTCCCTCCTGCACCCCTCGCGCGAATTGAGAGAGCGTACACCCCCGGTTCAAAATTGCTTGAGAGAAGGGTATCCCTAAACTCCTCGGCATCTCCGATGGATAACCATGGAATAAACATCTGAACAGAAATCGGCTGAACTATCGGACCTCCACCAAAGAGGTTTCCAAACAGCCCTCCCCCTGAATCGGCTTCTTCAGAATCATCTCCGACCTCGCTTAGTTTCTCTCCAGTTACTTTGACATCTCCCGGCTGAATTATAAAACTACTCTGCGGGGTTGATACAGGAGACTCGGTGTCCTCTGAGGTCTGTTCCTCCGCCGCTTGTATCCGCCAGCTGTATTCCACCACGCCGACAGGATGGCCGGCTTCAAACTCGGCGGTTAGGGCT
>Ga0102941_1001405_pt1 | contig 11249 bp, 12 predicted proteins | sample SalPonR2_C_D2_MG_FD_79281 | JGI IMG/M metagenome (GOLD analysis project Ga0102941, IMG submission 79281) | Salt pond soil microbial communities from South San Francisco under conditions of wetland restoration - Salt Pond MetaG R2_C_D2_MG | ecosystem: Environmental > Aquatic > Marine > Intertidal... | reverse complement strand
TTCGACCCCGAACAGCACTTCTCCTGCTCGGGCATCATCGCTGAAGGCATGCCGGTAGCTGTCGGCCAGGCGTTGGCGTTCTCCCGCAAGGGCACCGACAACGTGGCCGTAGCCGTCGCTGGCGAAGGTGCGGCGAATCAGGGTGCCTTCCACGAAGCGCTCAACCTCGCATCGATGTGGAAGCTTCCCGTCATCTTCATCATCGAAGACAACGATTGGGCCATCTCGGTTGCCCGGGATACCGCCACTCCGATCAAGGACGGATCGCTGCGCGGCACCGCCTATGGCATGCCCTCCCAGCGGGTGGAAGGCAACGACGTGGAGATGATCTACGAGGCCTGCAAGACCGCTGTCGATCGGGCTCGCGCCGGAGGTGGTCCGACCCTGTTGGAGATCCACACCGTGCGGATGTGGGGGCACTTCGAAGGTGATGCCCAGGCCTACCGCGGGGACGAGTTGGCCGAGGCAAACGAACGCGACCCGATTCCCGCGTATGAGAAGCGTCTGATTTCCGCCGGACTGCTCACTGACGATCAAGCTGCGCAGATCAAGGCGGAGGCCGAAGCTGAAGTGCAAGCCGCTATCGATTTCGCCACTTCCAGCCCTGAACCCAAGCCCAGCGACGCCTACTTGCACGTGTTCGCGTGAAGGCTGCGACGACACCTACTAACCAGGAACCACTGACGAGAGGGATAACGACATGACTGCAACCGTCGACGCCGGCACTCGCCGGGTCACGACAGCTAAGGCGATCTCCGAGGGCATCGCCCAAGAAATGCGCAGCAACCCCGATGTCTTCGTGATGGGCGAGGACGTCGGTCCCTACGGTGGAATCTTCGGATCCACCGGTGGGTTGTACGAGGAGTTCGGATCCACCCGCATCATCGATACTCCGATCTCCGAGACCGGCTTCATCGGAGCCGGCATCGGTGCCGCGGTCGAAGGCCTGCGCCCGGTGGTCGAGTTGATGTTCGTCGACTTCTTCGGGGTCTGCTTCGATCAGATCTACAACCACATGGCGAAGATCCATTACGAGTCGGGCGGCAACGTCAAGGTGCCGATGGTTCTGATGACGGCCGTCGGTGGTGGCTACTCCGATGCCGCGCAGCACTCCCAATGCCTGTGGGCCACGTTCGCGCACATGCCGGGTATGAAGATCGTGGTGCCGTCCAACCCCTACGACGCCAAGGGATTGATGATCTCAGCGATCCGAGATGACAACCCGGTGGTGTTCATGTTCCACAAGGGCGTGATGGGTCTGCCCTGGATGGCGAAGAACCCGCGGTCCATCGGTCCGGTTCCGGAGGAGGAGTACACCGTCCCGATCGGTAAGGCCGCGATCGCGCACGAAGGCTCGGACGTCACGGTGGTCAGCCTGTCCATCTCAGTGCAGCACTGCCTTGACGTTGCCGAGGATCTCGAGGGCACCACGAGCGTCGAGGTCATCGACCTGCGTTCGGTCGTTCCGCTTGATCGCGAGGCGATCTTGGCCTCGGTCGCCAAGACCGGCCGACTCGTGATCGTCGATGAGGACTACAAGTCCTTCGGCTTGAGCGGGGAGATCGTGGCCACGATCGCCGATAAGGATCCGAGCATGCTGAAGAAGCCGGTCGAGCGGGTGTGCTACCCGGATGTGCCGGTTCCCTACGCACGGGTGCTGGAATACGAGGCGCTGCCCACGCGGGACAAGATCAAGGCCGCTATCGCGAAGGTGACTGCATGAGCGAAACCATCACGTTCCCGGAGATGTCGAACGATCCCGATGCCGAAGGCGTCGTGGCCACCTGGTTCGCCAACACCGGCGAGAGTGTCAAGGCCGGTCAAGTAATCGCCGAGGTCATGGTGGACAAGGTGTCGGTAGACATCGAGGCCCCGATCGACGGGACCATCACGTGCCTCGTCGAGGAGGAGGGCACGGCCAAGCAGGGCCAGGAGATAGCCCGAATCGACTAGCGGTAGGCCCTTAACCTGGAATGGCCACGTCGTTATTCCAGGTTAAGGGCCTAACCTGGAATAGCGTGCGATCCATGAGCGACATCGACTGGGACGAACTTCGCACGCAAGCTGCAATTGCCCGTGATCGGGCCTACGCCCCCTACTCCCAGCACCCGGTCGGCGCCGCCGCGTTGACCGACGACGGCCGCATCGTCTCGGGCTGCAATGTGGAGAACGCATCCATCGGCACCACGCTGTGCGCCGAATGCGGGCTGGTCAGCGAGTTGGTGAAGACATCGCCGCCCGATCGCAAGTCCCGTCTGGTTGCGTTCGCGTGCGTAGGGCCGAACCCCGGCCCGTTGCTGCCATGCGGGCGGTGCCGGCAATTGCTGTGGGAACACGGTGGCCCGGATCTGCTGATCGACCGTGCAGGTGGACCGACTCCGTTGTCCGTCTTGTTGCCCGATGGTTTCGGTCCTGAGGACTTGCCCGGCCATCGCTAGCCTTCGGCCCATGACGAGTGCAGCGCTCGGCGTAATCGCCGGAACTGGTTTCTACGCCCTCGATGATCTTCGCGATCCGCAAGACATCACCGTCGAGACGATCTACGGACCCACCCGCGCGCGAGTGGGAACGCTGCACGATCGACGCACCGTATTCATCAGCCGCCACGGCTACGACCACTCGGTCCCCCCACACATGGTCAACTACCGCGCGAACATCCAGGCGATGATCGACCTCGGCGTGACCGAGATACTCGCGGTGAACGTGGTCGGTGGTGTCGGGACCGATGCAGGGGACTTGGTGATCGTCGACGATTTCATCGACTTCACCAAGGCACGTCCGATCACATTCTTCGACGGTTCCACGCCTGAAGGGGTGGTGCACGTGGACATGGGTGAGCCGTACCACCCGCGGTTGCGGAACGCGTGGAAGCAGGCTGCCGACAACCTCGGGGTGAACGTGCTTGATCACGGCATCTATGGCGCGTACGAAGGCCCGCGTTTTGAGACCAAAGCGGAGATCCGGCTTGCCGCTGCCGCCGGGGTGACCGTGGTCGGCATGACCGGCGTTCCGGAGGTGGTGCTCGCGGTCGAACGCGATCTTGCCTACGCGAGCCTGTGCATCGTGGCCAATCCGGCCGCTGGCCAAGGCAGCGAACCGATCACCATCGAGGATGTTCAAGCGGTGGTGGCGCAGGGCGCGGCCACCGTCACCCGGGTCCTGTCCGAGGCGGCGAGGTTGCTCGCGTGACGAACGTCGACACCATCATCACGAACGCTCGCTTCGTCCTCACCTGCGACGAGCAAAACTTTGTGTACGAGCACGCCGGCGTAGCGATCGACAAGGGTCGGATCGTCGCGGTTGGCGACATCACCGGATTCGAAGCCGAAAGCATCATTGATGCCAGCGGATGCATCGTGCTTCCTGGATTCGTCAACCTGCATACGCACCTGCCGATGACTCTCCTGCGCGGCATCGCGGAGAACGTAGACCTGCAGGGCTTCCTGGAGCGGGTGTGGGCCGAGGAAGCGCGCATCATGGGACCGGAGGGCACCTATCTCGGTGCGCGGTTGGGTGCGCTCGAAGCATTGCTCGGGGGCACCACTACAGCGTTGGACATGTACTTCCACCCCGAAGCCGCGCACCGCGGTGCCGTGGAGGTGGGTATCCGGCACGCCATCGGTCCGGTCTTCTTCGACTTCCCCGGTCCCGACGGTCTGCAGTAGAGTGAACGCATCGAGTTGACCCGCTCGTGGCCGGCAACGCTGGAGGAGATCGGTGGCCCGTATGTGCCGCGCTATGTGATGCCGCACAGTCCGCTGATCGTCAACCCGGAGCATCTACTGGAGATAAACGAACTCGCCCGCGAGATCGATGCGCGCATCCATACCCACAACTCCGAGAACGACAAGGAGAACGACGACACCATCGCCGCGCACGGCGCCCGCCCCACCGCGTTGTTGCGCGATGCGGGGCTGCTCGATGAGCGCACCACGCTTGCGCACTGCGTACGCCTGGACGAAGCCGACCGCGCTGCCATTGCCGCAGGCGGTTCATCTGTCGCCCACAATCCGGGCTCCAACCTCAAACTCGCCAGCGGCGCCATGGATCTGGTGGGCTATCGCGATCAAGGCATCACCGTTGGGCTGGGCACCGACGGATGCTCCTCGAGCAACGACCTGGACATGTTCGCTGTGCTTCGCTTGGCGGCGAACCTCGCGCGGTTGGTGCACCACGATCCAGCGGCGATCAGCGCGCAGGACATCGTGCGTGCGGCCACTATCGACGGTGCGCGTTCGATCGGCTTGGATGAACGCATCGGCAGCATTGAAGTCGGTAAGGAAGCCGATGTGATCGTGGTCGATACGAACGCCCCGCATCTCACGCCGCTCCACGATCCCTTCACCGCGCTGGTCTATGCCGCAGGGCGTAGTGATGTGCGCGATGTATTCGTCGCCGGTGAGCAGGTGATCGCCGATGGGCGACCCACCAAGGTCGAGTCGCGTGAGGTTCTCCTCGCAGCTCGCGCGCACGTGGAGAACGGTTAGCCATGGACCTCTCGCGGATGACGGTCGAGCAGGTCATCGATGCCCTGGACATGGAGTACCTCGAAGGTGAGGGCTGCTGGATCGCACTGCTGTGGCGCACGGCGCACGCCAACGCGATCTACGCGCTCATCACGCCAACCGATTTCAGCGCCATGCATCGCTTGAAGGAGGACGAGGCCTGGACCTACATCGCCGGAGCTCCCGCGCACACGCTTGTCCTGGCCCCCGATGGCTCCCATGAGTCGATCACTTTGGGTACCGACCTCGGTGACGGTCACCTTCCGCATTTCCGGATCCCCGGTGGCCACTGGCAGGGCACGCTGACCGGCGGTGAGTGGACCTTGGTCTCGTGTGTGCTCGCTCCACCGTTCACCGAATTCGAGCTCGCGACTGCGGACACCGATCTGTCCGCTTGGGCAGCGGCTACTGAGCAAATAGCGGCGCGGATGAGGGACAACGCGTGACAACGCAGCGAGTGGTGTTGGTGACCGGTGCCTCGGGCCATCTCGGCGCCGCTATCGCCCGCGCCTGCGCCGAAGACGGCTTTGCCGTTGCGGTCCACTACCGATCCGGTTCGCAATCGGCGCAGGACCTCGTCGAGGAAATCGCGGCCGCCGGCGGAACTGCTCAGGCCTTCGCAGCTGACCTGGCGACCGGAGTTGAGAACGCGACAGGACTCATCGCTGCCGCGATCGACCGGTTCGGCCGACTCGACGCTGTCGTCAACAACAGCGCCGATCAAACGCCGGTTCCCTTCGCCGAACTCGACGATGAGCAATGGCAACACATGTTGCAGGCCTCATTGCTGTCGGCCACCCGGGTGACCACCGCTGCGCTGCCGCTACTGCAACCCGGTGGCGCGATCGTCAACGTTTCCTCGGTCGAGGCCTCGGTCGCGTTCCCGCACCACGCGCACTATGCGGCGGCGAAGGCTGCGCTGGAGTCCTTCACCCGGTCCTTGGCCCTGGAGCTTGCTCCTCGAGGCATGCGCGCCAATGCCGTTGCACCCGGGTTGATCGAGCGTGAGGGATTGGCTCAGGCCTGGCCCGAAGGCCACACCTGGTGGACCGACTCCGCGCCGACCGGCAGGCCCGTGACAGCGGTGGAGGTCGCCGAAGCCGTCGCCTTCCTGATCAGCCCGCGAGCCAGCGGCATCAACGGTGTGGTGTTGCCGGTCGATGGCGGCTGGTCGGCCAGTGCCCGAGCCCCGTTCTGAACACTGCAAGTCTCATCAGTCACACAAGTAACACTCAATGCGTCAGTCGTGTTACAAGTTGGTAGCGACCTGCGCCGATTAACGCGCCAGGGGCGCTCCGGTTACCGGGGCCAACTAGTGTCCGGCCATACGAAGACTTCGAACCCCCGGTGACCCCAGGGCGACTTGTGGGCATCCGGCCGGGAACGAGGACCCGACAGAAAGGCACATGCATGCATCGCAAGCTATTGGTCGCGGGTTTCGCGGCTGCCGCCTTGGTGCTGGCCGGCTGCAGCAGCGATTCCGGTGATTCCGCCGAGTCGACTGCGGAAGAGACCGCCGCCGCCGAGGAGACGACAGAGGAGCAGGTAGAGGAGTCCGAGGGAGGCGACGACGCAGCAGCAGAAGAGGGCAGCTCGGGCGTCACCACCGACGACAGCAACTGCGCTGCCGAAGAGAACTACTGCGTCGGACTGGTGACCGACACCGGCAAGGTGGACGACAAGTCGTTCAACCAGGCCGCGTGGGAAGGCACCCAGCTCGCGGCGGAGCAGGTCGGGGGATTCGCCAAGTTCATCGAGACGACCGATCCCAAGGACTACGCGAACAACATCGCGCAGTTCGCCCAGGCTGACTACGACACCATCGTGACCGTCGGCTTCTTGATGGCAGAGGCCACCATCGCCGCGGCCGCCGAGTACCCGGAGATCGATTTCGTGGGTGTCGACCAGTTCCAGGGCGAGGAGATCCCGAACCTGACGGGCCTGGTCTTCAACGAAGATCGCGCTGGCTACGCAGCGGGTTACCTCGCAGGTCTGATGACCCAGACCAACCAGGTGGGCGCGGTGCTCGGTACCGACACCGTTCCGCCGGTGAAGCTCTTCGGTGAGGGTTACAAGGTCGGCGCCCAAGCTGCCAACCCCGATGTGGACGTCACGCTCGTCTACCACGAGCCGAACAACGCGTTCACCGACCCGGAGTGGGGTGCTGCGGAGTCCCGTAAGCAGCTCGACCAGGGCATCGACGTCATCTTCGCCGCCGGTGGGCAAACCGGTAACGGCGGCTTGATCGAGATCGCCAAGGATCCGGGCGCTGGTGAGACCGTGTTCTGCATCGGTGTGGATATCGATCAGTACTTCACCGTGCCGCAGGCGGCTCCTTGCTTGCTGACCTCGGCGGAGAAGAAGCTTGTCCAGGGCACCGAGGAACTGGTGCTGCTGTCCTACGACGGCGCCTTCCCCGGTGGCAACTTCTTCGGTCCGACCGGCCTTGCGCCGTACCACGACACCGAGGGTGCTGTTCCCGATGACGTGAAGGCGCAGGTCGACGAGGTTCTTGCAGGACTCGTCGACGGCACGATCGACACCGGCGGCCTGGCACTGCTGGAGAACTAGGCACCACTTGCAACACCTAAACGGGGCGGGAGCAACCACTGGTTGCTCCCGCCCCGCTTGTTGATCAACTCCATCAACTGACCCCCAACTCTGTGCAAGGATTCACCGCTATGTCCGTGACCGATCCCGCGCAAACCGATCTTGGGTTCACCGACCCGGATCCGCAGCGCGGTGGACGCTGGACCCGGGTGCAGGCGATCGTCCTGCCCCTGGCCTCGGTGCTGTTGGCCTTTTCCATCGGCGGCATCTTGATCTGGTTCCAAGGCGTGAATCCGCTCGTGGCCTACTGTGTGCTGTTCTCCTCGGCGCTCGGCGATGCTGACGGCCTCATGCGGGTCATGGAGAAGTCCACGCCGCTGATCCTCACCGGCTTGGCGGTGACCGTGGGCCTACGAACCGGGCTGTTCAACATCGGTGCCCAAGGTCAGTTGCTCGTTGGTGCGATCGGCGCCGCTTGGGCTGGTTACAACTTCCAGATGCCCATGGTCATCCACATTCCGTTCGCGATCGCCTTCGGAATGCTGTGTGGTGCAGCGTGGGCCTCGATCGCTGGCGTGCTGCGCGCCTATCGAAGCGTCTCCGAAGTCATCACCACGATCATGTTGAACGCGGTGGCGATCGCGTTAGTGGACTATCTGGCCAGTAGGCCGCTGAAAGAGCCTGACCAGCCTTTGACCCGTACCCCGGAGATCGCCGAATCAGCGGCGCTAGCCGACTTCGGCATCGTCCCCTCCGGCTTCGTCATCGCACTGTTCGTCTCATTGTTCTTCGGTTGGTTCCTTGCCCGCACCACCCAGGGTTTCCGCTTCAACACCGTCGGGTTGAACCCCAGTGCCGCTAACTACGCCGGCATCGGGGTCAAGAAGACCATCTTCTTGGCGATGGCCGTCAGTGGAGCGCTCGCTGGCATGGGTGGCGCGGTGGAGACACTGGGCATCACCGGCCGGTTCGAACCGTCCTTCAACGCCGGGCTCGGCTTCGATGGCATCACCATCGCGTTGCTCGCCCGCGCCAACCCGATCGCAACTATCCCTGCGGCTTTGCTAGTCGGAACGCTGCGCGCTGGCGCGGCCTCCCTGCAATTCCAGACCGGCATCGAACCCGAAGTTGTCGATGTGATCTTGGCTTTGACTCTGCTGTTCGTCGCTGCTCCCATCGTCGGCCGGTTGCTGTTCCGTAAGCGCGCGGCGAAGCAGACCACCGTCAGCTCGGGTTGGGGTGGCGCATGAGAGCCAGATACGCCTACACGCTCACCCTCGCCATCGTCGCTGGGATCATCGTCGCGTTCGTGATGGATGAGAACCGCACGGTCTCGGTCCTGAGTTTCTCGCTTCGCTATGCAGTGCCGCTGATCTTGGCCGCGATGGTCGGCATCGTGTGTGAGCGCAGCGGCATCATCAATATCGGCATCGAAGGCCAGATGCTGATGAGCGCCTTCGCCGGTTTCTTCGGGGCTGCGATCACCGGCAACCTCATTCTCGGCACCATGATCGGTGTCGGTACCGGCATGATCATGGGTGCTTTCTTGGCCACCGGTGCGGTCACTTGGAAAATGGATCAGATCATCGCCGGCACCATCATCAACATCATCGCCACCGGTCTGACGTCCTTCTTCTATTCCCAGGGTTATGTGCTTCCGGCCATCACGCCCACGCTGCGCATCCCGATCCTGGCCGATATCCCGCTCGTGGGACCGGTGTTCTTCGACAACGGGCTGTTCACCTACGCGGCGCTGCTCACCGCGGTGCTGCTGTGGGTGCTGCTCTTCAAGACCATTTGGGGTCTGCGCACCCGCGCGGTGGGAGAGAAACCCGGGTCTGCTGACACTTCCGGCGTCAACGTGCAGCGCACGCGCTTCTTGAACGTCACCCTCGCCGGCGGTCTCGCTGGTCTTGCTGGGGCCTACTTGTCGATCGAGGCCGCGAGCACCTTCGAGCGCGGACTGACCGCCGGTCGCGGATTCACCGCCCTGGCGATCATGATCTTCGGGGCGTGGAACCCGATCGGTGCGCTCGGTGCGGCGCTGTTCTTCGGTCTCGCCAACGGGGTGGCGAGCCAGTTGCAGGCCGACGAAGTGATTGCGATCCCGCAGCAGTTCATCAACATGCTCCCCTACATCCTGACCATCGTGTTGCTGGCGATCGTCTCGGGTCGGGTGAAGCCGCCAGCAGCCGTCGGCAAACCGTACGAGAAGGAGTAGGGGAGAAGTATGTCTTCATCCAGGCCCACCTTCCGTGCAACCGGCACCCCCGTCCTCGAGGCCCGCGGCATCACCAAGCGTTTCCCCGGCGTGGTCGCCAACAAGGACGTCTCCCTGACGATCCACCAGGGCCAGATCGTCGGGCTGCTGGGGGAGAACGGCGCCGGTAAGTCGACTCTGGTCAAGATGATCTACGGGCTCTACTCACCCGACGAAGGCGAGATCCTCATCAACGGGGAGCCGGTGAAATTGAGCGGCCCCCGCGATGCCATTCGTCGCGGCATCGGCATGGTGCACCAGCACTTCCAGCTCGTGCCGGTCTTCACCGTCGCAGAGAACGTGATTTTGGGCGATGAGCCCCGCAACTCCATGTTCGTCAACATGAAGAAGGCAACCGCCGAAGTTGCCAGACTCTCCGAGGAGTACGGGCTCAAGGTCGACGTCAATGCGAAGGTCGAGGACCTGCCTGTTGGTGCCCAGCAGCGGGTGGAGATCCTCAAGGCGCTGTACCGCAAGGCCGAGATCTTGATCATGGACGAGCCGACCGCTGTGCTCACCCCGCAGGAGACCGACGAGCTGCTCAAGGTGATGCGCGGCTTCGCCGACAACGGTGTGGCAGTCATCTTCATCACCCACAAGCTCCGCGAAGTCCTCGAAGTCGCCGACACCATCGAAGTGCTGCGCGGAGGCCAGGTCGTGGGCACCACCACCCCCGATCAGACCGATCAGGCCGGTCTTGCGCAGATGATGGTCGGGCGCAGCGTGCTGCTGCGCGTGGACAAGAAGCCGGCCACACCGGGCAATGTCGTTCTCGAAGTCGAGGAACTCGAAGTGGAAGGCGGCTTGGGCCTGCCTGCCGTCAAGGACGCCACCTTGAGCGTTCGGGCCGGTGAGATCGTCGGCATCGCCGGCGTGGAAGGCAACGGTCAGCGTGAACTCGTCGAAGCACTCACCGGTCTGCGCAAGGCCCACGCCAAAGCGGTGACCATCAACGGCAACGATGCGCTCGGCGCCACCCCGCACACCATTCACGACATGGGCGTCGGTCACGTACCCGAGGACCGGGAGAAGGATGGTGTGGTCGGTCAGTACTCGATCGCCGACAACATGGTCCTCAATCGTTTCGACGAAGCGGAGTTCTCCAGCAAGGGCATCCGCAATCGAAGTGCGGTCAACCAACTGGCCGACACCTTGGTCGAGGAATACGACGTCCGCACGCCTTCCATCCAGACCACCGCGCAGTCCCTATCCGGCGGCAACAAGCAGAAAGTGGTGATCGCCCGCGAGCTGGCCGCGAACCCGAGTCTGCTCATCGCCTCCCAACCCACCCGCGGTGTGGACGTCGGCTCGATCGAGTTCATCCACTCCCAGATCGTCAAGGCGCGCGACGATGGCGCCGGGGTGCTGCTGGTCTCCGCGGAGCTCGACGAGGTCATGGGCCTATCGGATCGCATCCTGGTGATGTACGACGGCCGGATCGTCGCGGAGATCGACGGCGACAACGCTGACCGCAACCGGATCGGTCGCCTCATGGCCGGCGGCGAAGACACCCAAGCATCCTGATGAGCGAAGCCTTCGCCCCAGTAGATGTCATCATCGCCAAGCGCGATGGTCGTGAACTCAGCGATGCCCAGATCGACTGGGTGGTAGATGCCTACACCCGCGGTGTGGTCGCGGACGAACAGATGAGCGCGCTGGCGATGGCCATCTTGCTCAACGACATGAACGAACGCGAGATCGTCCGCTGGACCGAAGCGATGATCGCAAGCGGCACCCGGATGGACTTCTCGGACTTCGATGCCCCCAGCGTGGATAAGCACTCCACCGGTGGGGTGGGCGACAAGGTGACGCTTCCGCTCGTGCCGATCGTCGCGGCCTGCGGCGCCGTCGTCCCGCAACTCAGCGGCCGGGGCCTCGGTTACTTCGGCGGCACGCTGGACAAGATGGAGTCGATCCCCGGCTGGCGTGCCCTC
>Ga0102941_1001401_pt1 | contig 11262 bp, 8 predicted proteins | sample SalPonR2_C_D2_MG_FD_79281 | JGI IMG/M metagenome (GOLD analysis project Ga0102941, IMG submission 79281) | Salt pond soil microbial communities from South San Francisco under conditions of wetland restoration - Salt Pond MetaG R2_C_D2_MG | ecosystem: Environmental > Aquatic > Marine > Intertidal... | reverse complement strand
GCTCCCACCACGGTTACCCTCGATGTGTGTAGTTTTTTTTGCTGAGCTTCACCCCATTCGGGGATATGTAATTGGCGAGAATATCTTTCCAGCTCTTTTTTTCCCATACTTAACTTATTTCACCTGCTGTGAACTTCCGGATGAGCCCACCGACATGCCCCTGCTTAAGTTTTTCAGGCGGCACTCGGGGCACATCCTAATAAGTTCCTCCGAGAGCTCTGTCCGATCCCGCATATACTCAATCATGCGCTGGGTAATGTGCGGTTTTCCGCAGGCGGGGCATTTTTCCAGGGGAAACAACTGTCGCCATATGGCCCGTTTGCCCGGCGGTTCTTTCATAGTGATAGCTCCGGTCGGGCAAATTGCGGCACAGGATCCGCAGCCGATACAGGCATCGTTGGCCTCATGAAAGGGCGTACTTACCACTTTATGGGCCCCGCGGCCGGTTGTGTGAATGGCCCCTGTTCCCTGGGCGTGGCACACACGGTAGCACAATCCGCATAATATACACTTTTTGTTGTCTACTTCAAGTTCGGTAAAACTTGATTCAATAGCGCGACCGAGAATCTCTTCAAGCACCTCTTTTGCCTGGGGGGCCCGTGCCAGGAGCAATTCTGCGGAGGTAAGGCGGCTGTTCCAAACTTTTTCCGAATCTGTAGAAAACCTCTCTCCGCTGCGCATCAGGGGGTACTCACAGGCGGTGACAAGTTTAGACCATCCGTCTCGAAGCTGTTCTACCACGCAGAGGCGGCAGCCGGCGTACCCCGGTAATGCCTGATGATAACACAAAGTGGGTACGTAAATACCAAGGCCGACACACGCATCTAATAGTCGTGTGCCCTGTTCTGTTTCAATAGACTGACCATTTATTTCAACTTGTATTTTTTCCATAACTATTTTTCCTCTACCACGTAATTGCTTCAAACCTGCAGGCGTTCCGGCATTCTCCGCAGCGGATGCATGTCTCTTGATCGATACTGTACAGCTTATCCTGTACCATGATGGCGTCTACCGGACATACCTTCACACAGAGTCCACAGGCAGTACATTTTTCCCTGTCGATGTGGAAGGAGGTAAGGTCTTTACATACCCCGGCGGTACAATGCTTGTTATCTATGTGGTCTAAGTATTCCTCTTTAAAATATCTGAGGGTGCTCAGCAGGGGATTAGCCGCGCTTTTTCCCAGTCCGCATAGACTGCTTTCGGCCACGTAATTGCCCAGTTCTTCAAGGGTCTTCAGGTCTTTTCTTTCTCCCCTGCCTTCAGTAATCCGGTTCAAAATATCGAGTATCTGCAGCAGACCTTCCCGGCAGGGGGTACATTTACCGCAGGATTCCTCAACTAAAAAACCGGTATAGTAGCGGGCTACCTCAACCATGCAATCGTGATCATCCATAATAATCATGCCGCCGGAGCCCATCATCGAACCCAGCTCTGTAAGTGAGTCAAAATCTACCGGAGTATCTACGTATTCAGCCGGAATGCAGCCGCCGGAGGGGCCTCCGGTCTGGATCGCCTTAAAGGGCCGGTCCCGAAGGATTCCTCCCCCTATATCATAGAGGATAGTGGAAATAGAGGTTCCCAGCTCCACCTCTATTAAACCGGCGTTCTTGATTTTCCCTACTAATGAAAAAATCTTTGTGCCTGGAGATTTTTCGGTTCCCCTTGTGCGGAACTGCTGCGCACCCTCCCGTAGTATAGTTGGGACGGTGGCGAAGGTTTCCACATTGTTCAACACAGTTGGTTTTTCCCAGAGACCCCGTTCGGAGGCATGGATATATTTTTCGTTGGGTTCCCCGATTTTCCCCTCTATAGATCTCATTAGGGCCGAAGATTCTCCGCATACAAACGCCCCGGCTCCGCGTTTAATTTCTATCGTAAAATCGAAGCCGCTGCCGAGAATATTATTGCCGAGCAAGCCCTTTTCTGTAGCGCTTTTTATTGCCCGACGGAGATGGTCAATTGCTATCGGGTACTCATCGCGTACATAGATAAAACCGCGGTGGGCGCCAACCGCATAGGCCCCTATGGTCATTCCTTCTAAAATCATGAAAGGGCAGCCCTGCATGACACTGCGGTCCATAAAAGCGCCCGGATCTCCTTCATCGCCATTACAAATGAGGTAATGGACCGGCTCATGTTCTTCACCTACACTTTTCCATTTCTTCCCGGTCGAAAAACCACCGCCCCCTCGACCGCGAAGCCCGGAAGCTACAATTTCATCAATTATTTCCGAGGGTTCCAGGGTAAGTGCCTTCTTTAGCCCCTGGTAGCCGGAGGCATACTGCCTGTATTCATCGAGCGAAAGCGGGTCTATCTGGCCGTTGACTCCCAATACGATTCGCTTTTGGTGCTGATAAAAGGGAATATCCTGGGCGTAGGATACGTACTTCTTCGATTCTTTGTCGCGGTACAGCCGAGGCTCGTAGACCTTACCCTCTTTGGTGTGTGCAATAAGCTTCGTGACATCCTCTGCTTTCACATTAAAATACATTATTTGATCGGGGGATACCTCTACCACCGGTCCCTGTGCACAGAGACCTTTGCACCCGGTTGTCTCTATTTCAAACCAGTCTTCCTTCAGCCGTTCAAACTCTTTTAAAAGTTCCAAGCTTCCTGTCCCCTGACACCCAATATCGTTACATATTAAAAAACGTACTTTCTTGGCCTGGGCACTACTCATTGGGGGCCTCCGCGGCTTGGTTTTTTAGGTCATCGATAATTGTTCTGACCTTTGTACGGCTAAGATAACCGTAGAGTTGGTCGTTGATCGATGCAACCGGGGCCATTGCACAGGCACCAAGGCAATTTACAAGTTCAATACTAAAGAGCATATCCTCGGTGGTATCACCGGGTCCGATCCCAAGTTGTTTCTTTAACTCTTCAATAATTTCACCGGACATTTTTAGGTGACAGGCAGTTCCATCACACACTTTTATCACGTAGCGGCCCCTCTCTTTCAAAGAAAAGGCTTTATAAAAGGTTGCAATAGAATAGGCGTATGAATAAGATACGCTGCATTCGGATGCCGCAGTTTTTAGGTTTTCCTTGGAAATATAGCCGTACCGGTTCTGGATATCCTGAAGCGCCTGGATAATAGAGGCGGGGTCTCCATGGTACGGTTCGAGCAGTTGATGTACTGTTTCTGTTTTCATTTTTCTTCTCTTTTTGACCTTTCTGTTAGCAGATATTACCAGCAAATTTCAAAGCGCAACTTTTGCTGCACAGCTTTCTACACGTAGTACACAGCTTGCTGTTACAAAGCTTGTTGCAATGCTTTGAGTGTGAAAGTGCCCCCGGGAGGGATACGCCTAAGCCGCCACGGTACGGCGGCTTAGAGTTAATAGCTTTAAGCTGAAAACTTTATTGAACTCAGGCCGAGTTCTTTTATTTTATCCTTGCTGGGCATGCCGTTTTCATCCCAACCGCGAACTTTGTAGTACTTCGGCAGCATTTCCGGTGCTCTGGCTACTTTACCCTTCATCGGGCCCGCTGGAATTGGGTCATTCAGCAGCCGAGGCGGCAGAATATCGTCGTCCTTTGTGAGGCCGGCTTCGAAGTTAAACATTCGTTCGAGATTGTAGATTCTCTCACCACATTGCATAACCTTGGCCTCGTCATAGTCGACACCGGTAATGGCCTTGAGTTGTTCAGCAACTTCTTTGCCGCCTAGTCCGAAGGTCGTAAAAAGGCAAATTCCAGCGGAGTCTACCGCTGCGGTAAGGTCCTGGAATATTTTCAGCCAGGTTTCCTTATCTTTAATCTCCTGGGGGTCAAGTTTTTGCGGCACCCCGAGTACCTCCGGTGAAATCATGTAACCCCGGACATGACAGCCGCCGCGGTTACTGGTAGAGTATTCAAGGCTCATGCCCTGGATACCCCTCGGGTCGTATGCGGGCATTTCCTGCTTTTTGACCGACATGGAGAGTTCAGGGTGGCCGTATTTTTCAGCCATTCGGTAGCTTCCCTGGGCCATCACTTTTCCAAATCCCTCCGATTTTCCCATCATTTCGGTTAGTTTTACTATTGCATCAGAGCTGCCGAAGGGAATGGGCATGCCTACGTCCTTTTCAGGGAGGTAGCCCTTTTCAAACAGCTCCATTGCGCAGCCCACCGTTGAACCGGCGGAAATCGTATCGATTCCGTATTGGTTGCACAAGTTGTTTGCCTTTATGATTGCTTCCATATCATCAACGCCGCACTGGGCACCGAAGGCCCAGGATGTTTCATATTCCGGCCCTTCGCCGTAGGATTCGTAGGACTTTTTGGTGCTTCGGGTAACACGTCCGCATGCGATTGTACAGCCGAAACAGCCTTTGTTTTTTACTAGCTGGTGTTCGCGCATATATTCGCCGCTGGTTATTTCCGCACCCTCAAATACCGCTTCCTGGAAATTTCGGGTGGGGTATGCACCAGTTTGATTGATAATATTTACCAGAATCGGAGTGCCGAGTGTCGGAAGGCCTTCTCCGGTTACCGGGTGGTCGGCAAGCTGTTTTCTGATTCGGAGAGCCGAGTCTCGAATTCCCGCCGGGTCGGCGGGTTTTACGCTTCCGGATCCGAGTACAACCAGTGCTTTCAGTTTTTTGGAACCCATTACAGCTCCGACTCCTGTACGACCGGTTGCCCGGTCTTTATCATTCATGATACAGGCTATGCGGGCCATGTTTTCGCCCCCGGGGCCGATACAGGCAACTTTTGCATCAGGGTTGGTTTCCTGAACAACAGCATCGGTTGTCTCGTAGGTGCTTTTTCCCCACAGGTGTTCTGCGCTGCGCAGCTCAACCTGGTCATCATTGATGTAGAGATAGACCGGTTTCTTTGAAACCCCGGTAAAGATAACCATGTCGTACCCTGCAAACTTGAGTTCAGGGCCGAACAATCCACCCGAATTGGAACCGGCGATAGTACCGGTAAGCGGGCCCTTGGTGACCACCTCGAAGCGGCCGGTTGAAGGTCCCAGGGAACCGGTGGTGGCTCCTGTGGCGAAAATAAGGTGGTTGTCAGGGCCGAGGGGGTCTACCTTTGGACTAACCTCTTCTATAAAATAGCGGGTTCCAAGGCCTCGTGCTCCGATGTAATCTGCCGCCCATTCTTTATTAAGGGGCTCTTTTTTTATTTCACCCGTGGCGAGGTTTACTCTGAGAATTTGTCCTGTCCATCCGTATGTCATGATGCACCTCCTTCGCTGAACACAGTCTCAAATCGTTTAGTCATCATTTCTTTACGGGCCCGAGTATCCTGATTTGCCGGTACATATTGAATAGCATCGGTTGGGCAGAAGAGTGCACATTCCGGCTCGCCGCCGCAAAGGTCGCATTTGAGGACCATTTTACTGCTGCGATCGTAGGTGATATTGCCGAAGGGACAGGCTGATACGCACATTCGGCAGCCAATACACTTGTTTTGATCATATTCCACCAAACCAGTGTCCTCATTCTTAGTAAGTGCGTTTACCACACATACTGCTGCACAAGCAGGATCATCACACTGCAGGCAGGTTAAGGGAACAGAAAACCTCAGTGGTGTTTCAAACACCGCGATGCGGGACAATGTCCGACTAAACACTCCCCCATGTTTCAGCGAACATGCAAGTTCGCACGAATGACAGTCGATGCAACTCTCCGGCTGCAACAACAGAACCTTTTCCATATTTGCCCTCCTATTCATATCTCAACCTCCCCCTCCGGGCGGGAACAGGGAGACGGTATCACCGTCGTATGTCACTGTATCCAAGCCGTTGAGATGGAGGATGTTGTGCCCATTTATAAGAATAATGGTACCGGGAATAATTTTTTGTTGAGCATCAAGAAGTTTGTACACAAAGGGTTTTGATGTTCGTGTTTCACATAGCTGTAATAAATGAAGTATAGTTGAAGAGGCGAGGCTGAACTGTAACTCCCTTTGACGGAGTAACACACGCAATGTAGTAAAAAACTTCACGGTAATCATTTTTTCTATCCGTTTAAATGATAGATCGAGTTATTGGAGCTGTCAAATCATTTTTCTGCTTTACCGCTTTATCGTGCCTTCGCTGCCTAGTACTGTCCACTACTTTGCATCTCTTTACTTCACTGGGCGGCGCTAATTGCCGGCTTGAATTGATGCGGAACAGGGGCGGAACAGGGGCGGAACAGGGGCGGAACAGGGGCGGCCAAAAAAATCGCTTGACCTCAAACAACATTTGCCCTAGAGTTACGGCAGACATCAAAAGGCTTCCGAGTCTTCTAACCTGTGGTTGATAAGGTTTGGCGTTTTATGAATCTTTGGGATTATAAGCGCCTCTATCAACTATGGTTTTTAGACCGAAAGGGTTTCATGGAAACATAAACCCTCCCGTGTTTGGAAAGGAAGAGGCATGAAGAAAAATTTATATAAGTATGTGCTATCAATCAGCCTTGTGTTACTTGCACCCCTAGTGTCGGCCCTTGAAATAGAGGTAAACGGAAAAGTAGTCAAATCGGTCTCTTATTCAGAGCTACAAGAAATTGCTCGGCAAAGGCCTCTTTCGGGTGGGTTAAAAGCGTCTGTTGTGCTTGAGGAGCTCCTGCCGGTCTGCAGCTCTCTTAAAGAGATCACTGTTACTCCTGAATCCGGAAATTCCACCAGCATACGCAGCTACGGCGAAGTACTCCCACTTTACCAAAGTTATCTTCTTTTTGAAGAAAAGGGTTCAATAAATTTTTTCAAAAAAACAGAGGGCGGTACCGCTGATCTGTATATTGATAGGGTACAAAAGATTAGCCTGTCCGCCGAAGAGCTTGAATCAGAAAAACTAGAGGTATGGATTTCCTGGGAAGGGGTGAAGGAGCTAAAAGCGGAGATAAGACGCTGGGGCGAGCTTCATAATATTGATATAAAGGTAAATGAAGTTCCTAAAAGCGATTCCAAGCTTCTTTCGGTGTTACGAGGCGGAGGCCGGCCTCCCGATGTAATTCTGATTCAATCGGACTATATACCTGCCCTTACCGCAGCAGGGGCCCTGCAGCCCATGGTCCGTTTTCCTACTGATCGGTTTGCTGAGAAAAGTTTAGATGCATTGAGTTTAGAGGGGAGTCTATGGGCCGTGCCTTTTTACTTCGATGCTCAAGTTTTATTTTATCGTTCGGATATTGTGTCTTTATCCGAGTTTCCACAAACTGACGGCGTCATAGAATGGGACCTATATGGTTTTGAAAAGAGTGCGCGCCGGGTGAAGGAAAGGGGATTAGCCCCCGCTTCCTGGAATGCCTACAGTGCTTACTGGCTGCTTCCGTTTCAACTTGGTTTTGGTAAGGGGAGTATTATTGAGGCTGACGGCTCGGTACGGGTAGATGACCGGGCCACTATTGAAGCGGTGGAGTATCTCAAGCGCCTGAAGGATGAGGGAATTCTTGATTTGCGGGAGCGGGATTCGATGTTTTCCCGTTTTATCTCCGGAGATGTTGCGATGATGTTATCGGCGAGTTTTTCAATTCCCGAGCTTGAACGACTGGGTGTTCCCTTCGGTGTTGCCCCCTTTCCCGAGGGACCGGAAGGGCCGGTTGCTCCATTGCTTGATTTTAAGGGGTTTGCGGTGTCAAGGAAAACCCGGCATCCGATCCTGTCCCGGAGGTTTCTGCTTTCAATGAGTGATCCGGCGGTTCAGCATCATTTTACCAGCAAAGTTTCTAAGCTCCCGGTAAGTGAGTCTGCATGGAAGCTTGCGGCACAGCAGAACCGCTATTTTTCAGTCTTGCGAAATTCGTATGATATTGGAGTCTCGGTACCCTCTACGAAAGGGTATAAAATTTATAAGAATACCATGTGGAAGATGCTGCGTTTTCTTTTAACGGGCAAACTCCCCGTTGAAGAGGGATTGCAGAGGGCCCAATCGCTGATTGATACGCAAATCTCCCGATAAAAAATTGTGTATAGGAGGAATAGATGAAAAGAAATAGCCTTATTTTATTCACACTTATAGTGTCGCTTCTGCTGCTCTGGAGTACCGGCTGTACAAGTACGCCGTCGGTCGCAACAAGTTCGGAACCAACTTCAGAAAAAAGTTCAGAGTCAGGTTCAGAGTCAAGCGAGGAGAAGCTTTCTGAAGATACGGAGCAGAGCAAAGGAGCTGCGGATTGGGAAATATCCCTCTCCGGGGTCCGGGAGGATATTGTTACCGCCGAAGGATTTGCAGAGGCAAAGGGGCATGGGTCCCACTACAAGACAATTTCTCTCGAACAGAAGGATGGAGTGAATGAATACCAGGGTATGCCCTTTTGGCTTGTGGTGGCCATGGTTGACGGAGAGGATGCCGAACACCCCTGGCTCTTTGATGAAGAGGCCTGGAAGGAAGGTTACGACATAACTTTGACTGCTTCCGACGGGTATGCGGTAACCTTTTCTACCAATGAGGTAGACTCGGATGTGTTGTATTTGGCCGATAAAAAGAACGGAGAGCTGATACCACCGCGAATCGTAGGGGAAGTTTCCACAAAACTCCAAATCAAAGATTTGGTGGCTATTGAGCTATCCCTTGGTGCAACTACAGTGAAAAAAACCTATGAGCTTGAGATGGAAATTAACGGGGAGGTGAGTTCTTTTACCCGGGAAGAGCTTGAAAACTCACCCTATTATATTGAAGGTACCGGCAGTTACACCACCAGCGCAGGCACAACCCATACCCACCGGTACGGGGGAATAAAATTCGCCGATTTTCTGCGCAGCTATGTGGACCTTGAGGATGATACCACCGTGAAGGTAGAGGCAATGGATGGATATACCATGAGTTACAGCGGTGAAGATCTAATGGATGAAAGCGACGGTACCTGGCTTCTTGCTTTCAAAAGCGACGGCGAATACCTGCCTCTGGACCCCGGTTATGTCAGGTCGGTGAAGGTAGGGCCCTCCGAACCGAATATCGACGGGCACAGTTCGGCCCGGATGATACAGCGAATCGTTGTGAGTGCTGAAGCCTATAAAGAGTATGAGCTGCTCATACGAGGAAAAATGGACAATACCCTCGACCGCCAGACCATACAGTCGGGAGTAAGCTGTCATACACGGACGGTGGAGTATCTTGATAAAAAGAGTGGTGAGGTGGAAAGCTACACCGGTATTCCTCTCTGGATGCTTCTAGCCTACGGTGATGATGCGCGGCATGCCCCCCATCGTCAGACCGATAAAAGCATTCTTTCTTATAAAGAAGAAAGTGCTCAAGAGGGGTACGGTGTAAAAATTACGGCCTCCGACGGCTATTCGATTACCCTTGATTCGCGGCAACTCAATAAGAACGATGGAGTAATTATCGCAACTCAAAAGGATGGAGAAACACTTCCTGAACGGGAATGGCCTCTTATTTTAGTATGGGACCAGGATGCCGATCCGGTTCCCGAGGGAATAAAAGCGGTTCGAAATATTACGGAGATTCATCTTCTTTTTGATTGAGGTATAGGTGCTGAAACCCGCTGACTCGCGCCTGAGAGCTACTTCCCGATTCAGCCTGCTGCTGCCCTTGCTGGCAGTGTCGGCCCTGGTCGGGGTAGCTCCATTTTTTGCGGCCCTCCGCGGCTCCTTTCTGCACGACTACTTCGGAAAAATCTCCCCGGCGGGCTTGGAAAACTACCGTTTCATCCTCGAAGATCGGGCTTTTTCTTATAGTCTGAATATAACGGTGCTATGGGCTTTTCTGGAGACGGCCTTGAGTGTGTCTTTAGGACTGCTGATAGCCTATCGCTTATGGAGGCTGGGCAAGGGCGGGCGCGGCTTGCACCTGGCGGTCCTAGTGCCCTGGGGAATTCCGGTGTATATCGCCGTGCCGGTGTGGCGTGCTCTTATTCACGGCGACGGGGAACCCTTCAACTTATTACTGCAGCCAATGTGGGGTTTTGTCTTTGCCTTGTTGGTCAGTGTCTGGTTAACTTTGCCGGCCACCGTATTTATCCTTTACAGCGGTTTTAAAAAGATAGGCCGGCAGATGGTAGAGGCGGCCGCCTTGGATGGCGCCGACGACGGGACAATTGCCTTCAGTATCTGTTTTCCCCAGCTGCGGGAAATCCTGCTTTCGGTTGTGCTGATAAATTTTGTGAAAGCCTTAAAAGAGTTTAGTGTGGTGTTTCTGATGACCGCCGGGGGCCCGCCCCTTCTGGGGGGTATAACTGAACGTCATATTGTTGGAGCCACTACCACCCTCAGTGTTTTTTTGTACGATCTTTTTATATCTTCTACTGACTACGGAGTTTCTTCGGCCTTTTCCGTACTCCTTTCGATTGTCGTTTTTACAGCCACTTTGTTGTATCTATTTGGACGGTCCCGCGGATTTCATGGTGAAAAAACAGCTAAGCGCTTTTTGTTGTGGTTCCCCGTCATTGTGCAACTGTTTACCGGAGGAGTTGCGGCTTTACCTATAGCGTGTGTGTATCTTTATGCCGTGTGGCGTCCTCCGAGGCTTCCCTGGATACCGGCCCTGCATTTTATGATTATGGTGCTGCTCTTGGGTGTAAGGGGGTTTCCGGAGGGTTTGCAGCCGGCCTTTGTGGTGGGATTGGCGGTGTGGCTGGTCCAGCGTGGAGGTAGTGTTGGAAGTGACGGTGCCGGTAACAGGTTAAGAGCTAGTAACAGGGGTGGAATCGGCAGTGTAGGCGGTTCAGGAGGGCTTCGACCCCCGCATCCACAGGTATGGAGAACTGTACAGACTTTGTTTCCTTTCATCCTCAGGGCATCCGCCCTCATTATGGTCCTGGGTTTACTATGGCTCAGTTTCTCCGGGGTAGACGCGGTTACCTTTGACTCGCTGCTACCCCCGGCGGCGGGGTTGCGGGCTTATAAGCTTGCCTTTGGCTCGGAACAGATACTACGATATTTTTACAACAGTTTTTTAGTGGCCATGGTGACGGCGGCGGCGCTCCCCCTCATAGCTTTTCCTGCGGCATGGGTAATTGCCCGGGGAAGGGGGCGGACAGGGGCCTTGATTCTTGCTTCGGTACAGCTGGTTGGTACTGTTTCGGGTATGCATGCATTGATTCCCCTCTACATTATATTTCGCTCCCTTGGGGTGATAAATACCTATATTCCGTTAATATTGATATACCTCGAACACAGTTTTGTATTCAGCCTGTTTACCATGAGCGCTTTTCTGCGGAATATGCCCCCCTCCCTGCGGGAGGCGGCGGTGCTGGAGGGAGCGGGCCATTTTTATTATTTGAGTAGGGTGTTGATGCCCCTGAGCCGTCCGGTCAATTTTACCAGCATGATCGTAGCATTCATCGGCGAGTGGAACGGTTGTATGCAGGACCTGCTGTTTAT
>Ga0102941_1001399_pt1 | contig 11277 bp, 6 predicted proteins | sample SalPonR2_C_D2_MG_FD_79281 | JGI IMG/M metagenome (GOLD analysis project Ga0102941, IMG submission 79281) | Salt pond soil microbial communities from South San Francisco under conditions of wetland restoration - Salt Pond MetaG R2_C_D2_MG | ecosystem: Environmental > Aquatic > Marine > Intertidal... | reverse complement strand
TTGTAAACCTGTGCCAGTAAATCTTCATTTTTAGTCTTTTTGGCCACATCTAAAGCTCTATTGAGGTACTGTTCGGCTTTATCATATTCTGATTGATAAACCAACACCGCGCCATAGTTGGCTGATATTTTACCCATTAGCAAAGTATCTCCGGTACTACATTGCTCCTCTGCCCTGGTCAGCATTTCTTCTGCTTTACGAAAAGCTTCAAGCTCTATCAAAGTTCTACTGTAGTCGTTATAAACCGTAGCCAAACCGGAGTAATCGAGATAGTTTTCGTATACTTTCAATGTTTGTGTAAAAAACTCGTCTGCTTTTTTATAATTACCCATTAAGTGGTATGTTTTGGCTATATGATGTAATGATTCTGCCTGTCCTCCTTTATTGTCCAGTTTCTCATAAAGCACGAAGGCTTCATCGAATTGGTTAATGGCATCGGAAAACCGCTGATATAAGCGATAAATGACTCCCATTTCGACATGCGTATTAGCTTCACGACCGGGGAGTTCAGTTTGTTCGAATACCTTTAACGCCAATTTATAATACTCAATTGCTTTGGCATACTTTTGCTGATTGAGGTACGACAAGCCAATCTTTTTCATCATGTTAGCTACTTTTTCTTTATTACCAATACGAAAAAGCACTTTTAATGACTGCTGAAAATATTTAATGGCTGTAGGGTAATTTTTTTTATTGTAATAAATTATGCCCAAATAATTCAGCGCATTTGCATTAGCTTTCATAAAGCCTCCATCTTCGGCAAGTTGTAATGCGTCTTTGATTAAGGCTTCGGCCCTGATGGGATCAGATTGAATAAGTGGCCGGGCTTGTCTCAAGAGGCTATCAACAGTTTCCTCTACAGAGATATCAGGATTCAATGCAATTGCATTAAATGTAGATGTAAGAAATAGCGTGAAAATTAGCAACCAGGTTCTCATCAGAATTATCTTTAAATGCTGAAAATAAGAAAAAAATATTAATTATGCGTTAATTAACCCTTTCTTTTGGAATGCTAAATGTAAATGTACTTCCACTTCCGGGTGTACTCTCAACATGAATGGCCCCATTCATTTTATTAATAAACTCTTTGCACAAAATAAGCCCCAGTCCCACTCCTTTTTCTTTATTTGTACCTTCGGTTGTATGATGCACATTTATATCGAATAATTTATCAACAATTTGTTTTGTCATACCAACTCCTGTGTCGGAAATTTTAACAATTGTATCCCTGCTACCATCTTTTGCTGAGAAAGAAATCTCACCTCCGAATGGGGTAAATTTTATTGCATTACCCAACAAATTCCTTAAAATAAAAGACAACATATGCCTGTCTGCATAAATATGCAAATCGGGGTTAAGTTCGATATGAACATTAATTTGTTTTTGATTAATATTATTCATTTGCAGCGCCAGCACTTCGTCCAGGACTTCTTTTAGCAATAATTTTTGGGGCTGAAATTCGATTTTACCTTGTTGGGTACGACTCCATTCTAGTAAGTTCTCCAATAACCGGAAAGTTGACCTTGATGCAGAGCTTATTTGACCAATAATTTCTCTTCGCCGACCGGGCTCCATCTCATCATCTTTATCATACAAAACTTCAGAAAGGGAAACAAGTGCGGTAAAGGGGCTTCTGAGGTCATGAGCTATAATGGAAAAGAACTTATCTTTTGTGGCATTCAGTTGCCTTAGTTCCTTTTGCGATTTTTGCAGTTTTTGATTCAGATCTGACAAATCATCATTAACTTTTTTCAGTTTTTTATTTGCCTTATTTTTAATCATGAACCGGTTCACGAGCAACACAACAATCAACAATAAACTAGCGGCTATGGCTATGATTAAATTCCTGAAATTTTGCTCATTTTCAACCTTCAGTTTATAATAACGTTCTTTCTCCTGCCGATTCTTTTTAAGTCGTGCAATTTCTTTTTGCTTTTGTTTATTCTCAAAAGCTATTTTTAACCTTGTGCGTTCAGCTTCATTTTGCATTTGCACACGGGTAATTTTTTCAAGTGTTTGGTGATTAAATACCGAATCTTTCCATGCTGCATATTTTTCATGGTAGCGCAAGGCTGCATGCTCTCTTCTCATAGCTTTGCTAACCTTGTACAGTGTAAAATACACATCGCGCAAAAGCTGAAAATTATTTAGTTCTTTAGCGACCTTTAATGATTTCATCAAAAAGGCCATAGCCGCGGCCTCTTTACTGAGCTTTAAATAAACGCTGCCTATATCCAGCGCAGAGTGGGCAAACCCAAAATCATCTCCTATTTTACGGCGCTGTGTATAAGCTTTTTTCAGCCACTCAAGGGCTTCATCATACGCTTCCTTTTCAATGAATAAATTCCCTATGTGGTTTTGCGTAGCAGCATAAAACTTTTTATCGCCATGATTCTTATAATGCTCAAGTGCTTTTTGATAGTATTCAAGTGATTTTTCATAATTGCCCATGTTTTTATAAATCATGGCCACATTATTGAGCAAACCGGCAATCTGAAGCTGATCGCCAACCACTTCTCTGTAACCGAGTGCACTCAAAAAGTAATCAAGTGCATGATCATATTCACCTTGTTTATAATATACCCCTCCAATGTAGTTTAAGGAGTTACTGATGCGTATTTCATCGCCTATTTGCTGGTAAATTTCTAAAGCTTCTGTATAATATTCAAGTGCGGTTTCTGGTAATTCCAACTCTTTATAGATGCTTCCAACATTCAACAATGAGGCAGCCACATCCAGCTGATCGCTTTTTTGCCTCCTGATTATCAGCGCCCTCTGAAAGTATTCGATAGCTTTTGCATAATTGCCCATAGATCTATAAAGTCCGCCGATATCATTTAAACTTGAGGCAACTAAAGTCATTTCATTGAGGTTCTGCCGAGTTTCCAATGCTTTATTGAAATATTCAAGACTTTGCTCAAATTGTTTGTTGCGTTTATATACCCTTGCAATGTTGGTGAGCGACTTAGAAATAGCAATACTATCATTAAATGCTCTTCGTAAGTCAAGCGATTCTTCATAATGCTCAATAGCTTTATTCGTATTATTTAATTGTAAATAAGTATTGCCAATAAGGTTGAGCGTATGTGCCACCCACTTTTTCTCCTGCGCTTCATTAAAAATGGTTAGCGCTTTTCTATAATAATAGAGCGCAGAATCCATTCTGGAAACATCGCGGGAGATAGTACCAAGGTTATTAAAAGTCTTACCAACTTCAATAGCATCGCCTAATTGCTGGTATATATAGAGGGCTTGCTGAAAATTTTTGTTCGCATTTTTGTAATAATTATATTTCCAATGCAGGGCCCCTATTTTCTTTGTAATTTGTGCCCGTTTTTCACCTTTTTCGTCACTTTCAATAACATCAAGAGCATTTTTATAAGAATCGAGTGCCTGTTCGTATTTATTATCGTGTTTCAGAAAATCGCCTTTTAAAGTTTAAAAAACGTGCTGATAATTTGTATCGGAGGCAGCCACAGCAAGTTCAATACCCCTGTTAATCATCTGCAAGACGGAATCGGAATTGTACAAATGCTCTTCTGCAAATGTACGGTAATAAGAAACCTTGTTGATGTAAATACTTGTATCAGGCTGTGAGATCAGGGCCTTTCCAAAAAGCAACGGCATGAGAAGTATTATAAAAAACAGCCTCTTATTTATGCTCATAGGATTCTATTAATTCTGCAATTTTTTTCTCAATACCCCTGGATGCTCCCGAAATATCATTTACAATGCTATCAACATATGCAATTTCGGTCCGCCCTTCAATAATATTTTCAAGACTGTGCGCCTTCTCTTTAAGTATATCGGCACCCAGATAAGTGAAAGAATTTTTAAGAGAATGCCCCAAATTCCGGACCTCCTCATAGTTGCGCGCATCCCATTCAATTTGCAGCCGGTTCATTTGATCTGGCAGTGTTTGCTGATATAACTTAAGTATCTGGGCTACTTTATCATAATTATATTCGTAAAGCTTAATTATTTTTTGCGGATCTATTAAAGATTCTCTATTTGCCTCACTAAATTTGTTTTTTTCATCTTCAGGCCTAACGTTTCCAAAAAATAATTCTTCTAAACGAAATTTATCTATGGGTTTACGGAGAACAGCTACTGCTCCTGCATTTCTAATATTGAGCGTATCTTGCTCCGAAATTCCTGATATAGCATAAATTCGGCAATTTTCGCATTTCTTTGTAGCCTTCACCAATTCTTCGAATAGGGTTTCACCGGAAAGACCGGGCATTCGAATATCAGAAAACACGAAGTCAAAATCAATTCTATTAATCAGATCAAGTGCTTTCTCGCCGCTATCAGCTTTAACTACTGATGCCCCTGGGATTAGGGTACCAATTAATTCTCCCAAATAAATTTGGCTGACCCTGTCGTCATCAATTATAAGAATATTTGGTTGCATTGTTGCCATAGGCAGACAATTTACTATAAAAACTATAGAAAATCAACTATATTTCTAAACCCATTACTACCACATCATCAATTTGCCTGTAATCATTTTTCCATTTAACAAAAAACTTATCAAGCTTCTCTTTCTGCTCTTTCATATCATATTTTGATGTTTCGAGCAACAGGTTTTTAAAGTTTTTCGACATTAATTTTCTTCCCTTTTTACCACCAAACTGATCTACAAAGCCATCTGAAAACATATATATTTTGTCGGCTTTTTCAAGTTTAACCTCATGATTTTTAAAATCTTCTTCATCATAAATATGCACCCCAATAGGCATTCTGTCACCTTCTATCGTAATAATCTGGTTATTTCTAACAATCACCAGCGGATTATTGGCCCCGGCAAAATCGAGTTTCATTTTTTGCCTGTCTAAAATCACCAAAGCCAGATCCATACCATCGCTGTTAGAATCTTTTACTGAGGTTTGGTGTAAGTTTTTCTTTACTTTTTTGCGCAAGATTTCTAAAATTCCTGCAGCATCTTTAAATTCGCCTGTAGCCATTATCTCATTTAAGACCGAAATACCCAACATACTCATAAATGCACCGGGAACGCCATGACCAGTGCAGTCTGCAGCAGCAATAACTGTAAATTCTCTATATTGCTGAAAATAATAGAAATCTCCGCTAACAACATCCCTGGGTTTAAATAAAATAAAATGTTGCTTCAACAGTTTCTCCATCTGGTCGTCGGGTGGCAACAATGCGTTTTGTATACGCCTTGCATATAGAATGCTATCCTTAATCTTTTCGTTTTGCTCTGATATTTTATCACGCTGCTGCTCTGCAAGGTCCCTTTGCGCCTCAATCTCGGCATTTTGCTCTTTAATTTCATGGTTACGTATAGCCAACAGCTTATTGGAACGGCGTTTTTGAATAAAGGCAATAATTACAACAATAATTAAAAACACAAGCAATAAGAGGCCGCCTGTAAGAAAATAAATACGCATCGCTTGCTGTTTAAGCTCAGCATCTTTCTTTTCAACGATTCGCTTGCGCTTTTCAGCTTCGAAACGTATTTGCATATCGGCCACTCGACGTATAGATTCATCAACCTGAAGTTTTCGCTCTGCTTCATGGTACTCTCTATAATAACTAAAGGCCTTTTCGTGATTACCTAGTTTATCGTGTATTTCAGAAAGCAGCAAAGAACTTTCCTGTATTAAATACTGGTCTTTTAAACCCCTGCCAACCTGCTCTGCTTTTGTAAGTAATTTCAAACTTCCGGTTAATCTCTTTTGTTTCTTTAAAACCTGGGCCAGGTTTAATGCACTATAGCCTATTCCCTGTTTGTGACCAATAGTCTCGCGCAGTTTTAAAGCGTTCTGCAAATATACTCCAGCCGAATCCCACTGCTCATTTTTCTTATATAAATTACCAATATTATTAAGCATTGCAGCTACATTGCGCTGATCATTTATTTTTGTATATATATCCATTGCCCTGCGATAATTCACAAGGGCAGAGTCTGTTTTATCAAGACTTTTATAAGCGAGGGCAACATTATTGTAACTTCCGGCTATGTGGCTTTTATTCCCAAGTTCTTTTCTAACTGCCAATGCTTTTAAATAGGTGTCCAGGGCCTGGTTATAATTCCCTGCCGACCAATAATCACCAGCTAAAATATTTATAGCTATACCAATCATAGGTTTGTTGTCTATTGCCCGGTAAAGCTCCAGTGAACGGATATGATATTCTACAGCCTTGTCGATATTGCCTATATCGCGGTAAATAAGTCCAATATTTTTAAGTGTAGAGGCAACCTGCTGCTTATTTCTCATACGCTCATAAAGCTGCTGGCTTGTAAGATACTGCCTTAAAGCCTCCTGATACATTTTAGCAGCCCAGTATGTACCGCCTAAAAGCAAACGGGTATAAGCCTCTTTCTTATGCTTACCTATTGCTGCATATATTTCAAGTGCCTGTTTGTAATAATCTACTGCTTCAGGATAAAGGCTTTGCTCACGTGCAATTTTGCCCATGTTGGAATAACTGTCAGCCATTTTCACCGAATCATTCATTGCAAAACGTATATCTATGGCTTTTTTATACCATGAAGAGGCACTATCATATTGATTTAATCTGAGAAATATGCCGCCTAAATGATTGTACATGTCTGCAAGCGATGCTGAATCTTTTTGTGCCAATGAAAGTTGAATTAGCGAACGAGTAAGATTTGCAGCTTTATCGTATTGAGACAAATCCCTGTATACAAGCGTTAAGTAATACCTGGACTTCATAACTCCGGCTGTATCATGAAGTTTTTCACGAATTGTTATGGCGCTGTCATACCACTGCTCAGCTTTTTCATACTTACCGAAGCGCCAGTTTAAGCTCCCGAGGTTATGCAAATAATTACCTTTTTGAACTTCATTTACGATATACTTCTCTGCCTGATGGAAAGCAATATTTGCACTATCAAAGTTGCCGGCTTCGCGGTAATGAAGTCCAACCTGAGTCCATAGGTCAAACCTTTCATGCTCATTTCTATCATCAATGCGAATTAGCAGGCTATCAATAGGTCCTGCCAGCGCACGGGATATAAAGAGTAAAAAGACTATAAAGGAGGTAATGCGAAAAAACATGAGTTGCAATTTTTCCTAAAAATAATTAAAAAAGCGCCACCGGAAAAATTTTAGTCTTCCTTGTGTGAATTAATATCTGTTACCGATGCGTCAGCTTGTCCATCTTTGAAGGCAATTCTAATCTTATCGCTAACATTAAGTCCTGATACAGAGGAAACTCTTTTACCTTCCCTGGTTATGTAACCATATCCGGATTTTAGTAATCGCTTAGGATCGTTACTTTGCACTTTTGCCTCAAGTATTTCGAGTTTGTGTTGGTAGTCAGTTAAAAACTTACTTTTAGACAATTTTAAGCTTTTAAAAAAACCTTCGGTTTTTAATTTCTGTGTGTTAATAAACCAATGAGATTTATTCTTTACTTCATCTGCAAGTTGTTCGAGCTGACTATCCTGCGTATACAGAAATCGCTTCAGGGCATATGAAAGTTGCCCTGAAAGTTCATTCAGGCCTGAAGTTTGATTTTGAAGGATGGATTTAGTCATGCTGGAGATCTGATATTCTTGTTTCTCGAGTCTGGATGAAGCTTTATCCATTGTATTGCGCACCAACATATGCATTTTTCTGGTCATTTCGTCCAGGTCATAATCAAAATTTGCTATTCTTTCAATTAAAAAATCAGCAACTGCCGTAGGTGTTTTAAAGGCTTGCCATGCCACCATATCTACCACAGACTCATCTCGTTCGTGCCCAATTCCGGTAAGGACAGGTAAAGGCGATTGAGAAATCATGAAAGAGAGGTCGTAATCGTCGAATACACTTAACTCTGCCTTTGCACCGCCACCTCTTATTACGAGAATAGCATCAAATTCATGTTCCATGTCATAAATCTGGCCCAATGCATCAATTATTGAGTTCAATGTATTTTCACCCTGCGTATAAGTCTGGAAAAGCTCAATATGAAAATGATATCCATAAGGATTCTGTTCCATGTGATTTATAAAATCACCATATCCAGCAGCTGTTTCGGAGGATATTACGGCCAGGCGCTGGGGCACTTTTGCAAGATCAAGCCCTTTATTCATCTCTAATACACCCTCTTCCTCCAGTTGTTTGATTACTGCCTCCCGATGCCGGGCTTGCTCTCCCAGCGTATACGCAGGGTCTATATCAATAACATTTAATGATAGTCCATAAAGCACATGGTACTTAACCTGCACACTTACCAGAACTTTCATGCCGGGTGCCAGTGGTTGCCTTGCTATACTTTCGAAATGTCCACTTATTAGTCTGTACTGAAAAGCCCATATTGTAGCTCTTTGGCGGGCTATTATTTTTTTTGTCAGCTCATCGCGCTCAATAAAATCGATATAGCAATGGCCTTTAGAATTCACATTAAGTTCACTAATTTCTGCAATAAGCCATATCTGCTCGGGAAAGTTAGCCTCTAATATATCCCGTATATGATTATTGAGCTCAGCTAATGATAACGACACATTCTCCATTAATCGACAAATATTTTGCGGCTTTCATTAATTAATGGTCCATCGAGGTTCACAATAATAAACTGTCCTTTCGATGGCTTACCTACTGAGGGCAATACTATTTCATTAACCTCTCCTCCAAGAATGGTTGCTTTATGGGTTGTAATAATTTTGCCATGCATATCGTAAATTCTCAATGAGACAAAACTATTATCGGGTGTGTAAATGTGCAGATGTATAGCCCCCTGCTTGTCTGCATAAATTGAAATACATTCAGCTATTGCAGTATCATCCGGTAACAAAGTAGCGGTCTCCAGATTTGCATAAGCTGCTTCAAAATCGGGAATTCCATTTCCAATGATATTATTGCCATTCGGGTATATGCTTCCGCTATTTCGAATAGCACTTGCGATGGTTTGGTTAGATAATTCAGGGAATGCCTGCCATAAACACGCAGCTGCAGCAGCTACCAAAGGGCTTGAGAATGATGTTCCATTACCGTTATAAACAATATCGCTAATCACATATGGGGCTAACTCACCACATGCAACCACATCAGGTTTAAAATTATGCTCTGGCAATCCAATTGAACTAAACCCCGACAATGTTCCATTAATATCAACAGAACCTACTGTTAATACATCAGGATTATCTGCCGGAACGCTTACATATTGCCATGGATCATTACCAAGGTTGCCTGCAGAAACAACCACCAGGATGCCCTTTTTAAATGCCTTTCCTGCAGCTCGACTCACAATGGTAGTTTGACCGTCTAAGTCTTCTAAAGAATGATTCTGTGCAGGCCAATCAAAGGTAGAATATCCCAGTGACGAATTAATAACATCAGCGCCTATACTGTCGGCAAATTCGGCTGCTGCCACCCAACTGTATTCCTCGGCCAAATATTCAGACGAACCGGTTTCAGACCTAATTAACACATATTCTGCTTCGGTTGCGGCCCCTTTATATTCACTTCCTAAATCAGCACACATTATTGAACCAACAGCTGTGCCATGCGTATGTGCATAGTATACCGTTGTATCTTCTGCAAAATTTGCTGTAGCTATAATTCTTCCTTCATCATATAAATGAGCAAATGCTGACATGGTATTCATTACTGAAAATCCTGCATCAATTATAGCAATTCTCATGTTTGCACCCCGGTACCCAAGGTTATGTAAAGGCTCAAGATTTATCTGGTTCTGAACTTCCTGGTAACCCGGGCCGTAAAAAGCTTGCTTCAATTCCTGTTCGTATTTACTATCCTGCTTTTGAGGATGCGCTTTGGGCTCATTTTTCTTGGATACACTATGCACAAACGTATAGTTTTCTATCGATTCCATGATGGCTTCGTCCGCATCTACAATGGTAAAATTAAACCAACGGCTACTGAAACGGACATCCGCCCCGGCTACTTCTAAACTATCGACAAATGCAGGATTCACCGGCATATCTGTACTATCAATAGCAATATTTTGCTTCACCCTCCGCTGAATCGCTCTATCTGTAAGAAATGCTTCTGGTTGCTCAAGTGAATAGGGTGTGCCGGCTTTTGTATTGTAGAAAACTACATATTTCCCTGGTGCAATTTGAGCAACAAGAGTGGTTGAGAAAGACAAAAGCAGGATAACAAAAATTATGCTTTTATTGAGGTTGGCCATAATATCTTCTTTTTTTTAGTATAGAAGCAGTTTTTATACGCTCTTCTATCGGCAATGTATAATCATAATCAGGATCGTCAGAAATAATGGAAACTTTTTCTCTGTAAAGAAATCCGATATTTCTGACATAAAAACTTTGATCTGTGTACTTATATATCAGTGTTGAATCCATATGGTGATGGACTACCAATGTTGAATCATAGATATTTCCCAGAATATTATTTAATTGATCAACCTCATACACACTGCTTCTTATTGCTGTATCGGCCAAAGTGCTATAGGTGTAATAATTCCAATTTGTATTTTTGTAAAGCGGAAACACCAATTCAAGCCAGATTTTATTTTGCTCAAATTTCAGTAATGCATTTTTACTTTTCTCATACCAGAAGATATGATCAATAATCCAGCGACTGGCGGATGTATCAAATAAATAATTTGAGCAATAAAACCGTTGCAGTTCATCATATATTTGTACACTATCTACAACAGTTTTTTCAACCCAGTGTAAAGTATCATAAACACCACTTGGATCATCAATTGTTATCTGCGTCACACTATCAATCCAAACCGTACCTTCATGCATTGGGAGATAAGCACTATCATCTGAATAAACGTAATCTTCAGATTCCTTGCATGCAGAAAATAATAACATAAGACCGATGATAAATAAAACAGTTCTCATTGATATAAAGTTACAACAAATTCTGAGAAGATATGATATAAATAGCCCTAATGCCTTACACTTAATATGAGCCCTCCACCAACCACATCATCGTTTTCATAAAATACGGCCGATTGACCCGGTGTAATGGCAGAAGCATTATGATACAAATCAACTTTTAAGTTTTTACCGTCCGGATAAATCCTACCCATTGTACCTTGATTTCTGTAACGGATTTTAATATTAACCTCCAATCCTTCGGCAGGTATTTGATCATATTTCATAAGGTTTACATTTCCTACAACAAAGCCAGCGCCGTTGAGATCATCTTTCGTTCCCAGAGTAACTGTGTTGGTACCCGCATCAATATCTACGACATATGCCGGATACCCAAGGGCAACTCCAAGTCCTTTACGCTGTCCTATTGTATAAAATGGATAACCTTTATGCGTACCAACTTTTTCTCCATTGGTCAACACAAAATC
>Ga0102941_1001398_pt1 | contig 11281 bp, 9 predicted proteins | sample SalPonR2_C_D2_MG_FD_79281 | JGI IMG/M metagenome (GOLD analysis project Ga0102941, IMG submission 79281) | Salt pond soil microbial communities from South San Francisco under conditions of wetland restoration - Salt Pond MetaG R2_C_D2_MG | ecosystem: Environmental > Aquatic > Marine > Intertidal... | reverse complement strand
CCATGTATTCCATCTCGGTCCATGTAGCCCCTCCATCTATGCTGACTTTTGTGCGCCAATGGCCACCAGATTGATCATCGAAAAAATAATCAAAGTTTAGTTTTGCGTTTGTAGTTCCTGTAAAATCTATTGATGGGGTAGCAATATAAGTGTCTGGGTTATCTTTATCATCAAAGAATCCCAGCACATCATTAATAGATGCGTAAATTGTATGACTAGGTATCGTCCAATTCGTAGAAGAATTATCACTGCTAATAACCCAGCTGGAACCTCCATCCTGAGTGGTCCAACCAGTCGGTAAGCTACCTCCTTCAAAATCTTCATCAATAAAAGTAACTTTAGAAGCGCTGCCTTTAAAACCTGAATTTGAAGTTTTGGTTGATGTTTGTTCCTTATTATCAAAACTTAATTCTGTATCTTGAGCATAGATTGTGGTTGAACTCAAGAAGATTGTCACCAAAAAAAGTATTATTTTCCGCATATCTTTAATTTTTAATCTAATTTACGAATTTTTAGTTTACACTGTTATGAAATTTTGATATAAGACACTTTTCTTTATACTAAAGGCGAATTTGCTTCAATTGACTGTAATTTGATCAAGATTCAATATTAAACCACTTATATAATTTAATTGTTTAAATTTTAGTGTCTAAATATTGATATTGCGTCAATTGTGTATAATGAATGTTATTTGTTTGTTAATGATCTGTAACAATGATTAGTCGCTAATCAGGTGTTCTAATGCTTCAACTGAGCTTTTTACCATTGAATTACACTTTTTATGTATATTCTCTTTTCTTACCTTGCTATGTTTGAGAATATCAGGGCAGTTTAAAGTCCTCTCTGTAGTTTTAATCATTTGAATGAATTGATTGCTTTTATGCCTGATTGCGTGGTGCTTTTCTGTCAGGTTTGTGTGCTTTTTTCCTTCGATAAGTCCTATAAGCATAAGTGCTCCGCTTAATGCTCCACAAATAGATCTGGCTTCACCCATCCCTCCATTAAAAGGTGCTGCAATGTTTATTGCACTTTCCTTATTGAGGGGAATCATGTCATCAAATGCCAACAGTATCGACTGAGCGCAGCCATATCCATGGTTAAAATGTTGTTCAGCTACATGTATTCTGTTCCCCTGGTTATTTATTATATTTTTTTTGCACATTTTCAACATATTTGGGTGTTTCAGGCGCAACATATTTTTCTAATGCATTTATTATATCATTTGCATTTTCCGAATCCAGGAATGTATGCCGGTGGCTTTCATCAACAAATCCATTTTGAATCATATTATCTCTGTGAATTAACAAATGATCATAAAAGCCTTCGAAGTTACCAATAACAATTGGTTTTTTGTGCAAAGACAATTGCGATGCTGTAATAACCTCAAATAGTTCTTCCAGCGTACCATAGCCGCCGGGTAGTGCTACAAAAGCATCTGCAATGCTGGCCATTTTCTGCTTTCTTTCCTGCATGTTTTTTACAATAATTGTTTCTGTTAGGCCGGGTTGCACCAGGTGTTTTTCAGCTAAAAAGTCAGGTATTATTCCAATGGCATTATTTCCTTCTTTCAGGTAACTCTCAGCCAGTACTTTCATGAGTCCAACATTTGCTCCTCCATAAACCAATTCAAAATTATTTTTGGCCAACATGCTTCCAAGCTTTTGAGTTTGGTCTTTGAAGAAGGGATTTGTGCCTTCATGCGAACCACAGAAAACACATATTTTTAGATTATTTTTTGTCATACGTAGTTCTTTTTTCATTGGGTAAATAAAATGTAAATGGTATTGCAATTGTAGCTAATATAGTTGCATATAAATAAGTATTATTGATTCCGGTAAAATCTGAAAGTGTACCTATGAAAAGTGCAGCTACAGATCCTCCTGCAAAGTTAATGGTCATGTTTAAACTATTAAGAAAAGCGTGGTTTGTTTTACTTACATTAAGTACCAATGCCATAAACACCGGTCCCGAGGCAAATACTACAAACCCGGTTAATACCAGGAATAACGTTTGAATCCAACCTACTGTTGAAATGAATCCAAACATAAATATCGGGGCGAGTATGGTGGTGATGATTATGATTTTTTTTCTACCAATAAAATCAGAGAGTGTGCCTGAAAACAGGGTGCCAATTGCCCCTGCAGCCTGTAATATCGTAAGTCCAATACCTGCCAGAAGCAATGTTCGGCCATTTTCTGTTAAATAAACGGTTAAAAATGTGGTCAGCGATGTTTTAATCATCGCCCTGAACATGATTATGAAAAATAAAACAGTAAATAACCCGGAATATGTTTTAAATGTATTTTTAAGGTTACTCAGAGTGGGGGCTTTTTTTATTTTATCAGAAACCATAATGGATTTAAGCTGATAATGTAAAAATATTGAGGCTCCTATACCTATAAACATTAATAGCCAGGTTCCCTCAAATGTGAATAAAGCTATTGCGCCTAGAATAATTAAGGGACCGGTTGTGCGAGCAAGCTCACCTGCAACCATGTACATGCTTGTTGCAAAACCAATTCTGTGCGTTGTAATTTGTTTGAGCATAACAGGTGCTGGTACATGGTAAAGTGCAGATCCGGCTCCCATTATCACGAGTAAAAGAGCCAGAATCCAAATATTTGGGGCAATTCCAAGTAAACTCATTGTAATAGCAGTTATAGCGGGACTCCATATTACAAAGTACCTGAGTGCAACACGTTCAGCCAAAATTCCGATAAATGGCATTAGAAAACTGGGTGACCGCTGTAAAACCTGTAATATTCCAATGCTGGTATATGAGAGGCCGAGTTTCTCTATGAGTAGGGGGAGTGTGGGCGCAAAAAATGCTGAGTAAACATCATGTATATAATGTGAAAAAGCTATAGTGAATATTCGTTTCCTTTTCCGTTGTAATAAGCCCATGGGCCCTTTTTTAGAAAAATTAATTATTTGTTTTCAAAAAATGAAAAACAGACTTTGCCGTAGTTTCGTTGTTCAATGAAATATGCAGAATCATTATAGCTTTCATTATCACTATGCTCCAGAATAAATATTCCATTTTTCAATATGTCTGCTTCCATTACATCGCTGATTAGCTTTTGTTTGTTGGGGAAGTCAAAAGGAGGGTCTGCGAAAATGATATCAAAATTATTCTTAGGAAGCTTTTGAATTGCATTGAAGGCATTGGTCCGAAAAGTCTTAATTTGTTCAAAGCCGTTTGCTTTGGCATTTTTATTTATGAATTTGAAATGTGACGGGGCTATCTCGATACAGTAGACCTCTTTTGCACCCCGCGATGCAAATTCAAACGATATAGCACCGGTTCCACCAAAAAGGTCGGCTATTTTTATTTTATCAAAGTCGAATCTGTTACTTAATATGTTAAACAACCCTTCTCTGGCCTGATCTGTAGTTGGTCGTGCCTTTAGGTTGGGGGGTAGTTTAATTTGTTTTCCTTTATGTGTTCCGCTTATGATCCGCATCTGTATATTCCTGTTAAAAGTTTGTATTTATACATGGGGAGCTGGTCGAAATGATAAGTGTATTGTTCTTTGTATAATTGGTTATCCAAATACACATTCTTGATGTGTTTCTTAATTTCGTTGGGTATAATCTCTTTAACCAAATCATTACCCTGAAGAAACAGGCTTGAATGGGCCGGACTTACTTCCAGTTTTTCCATAGCCGCTAAAGTGTAATATAGTATATCTGCATACTGGTTGTAGGGGAAATTGTTATAAAATTTTATTTCATTTTCTTTGAAATAAGCAAGCTCAAAAAAATGATCGTGAACGGCCATGAAAAAAGCACGCTCATTGTTGTTGTGCTTTAGGGTTTGCAACCCGTTGTATAAAAATGCAGCTTGATGGGGAATAATATTGAGTTTTGATGATTTATCATCAAGTAAATTTACAAGTTTGGTCGGAATACGCGAAGCTATAATTATGTTTGAACCCGGTATTTTACAGTATGCAGCATCTGAAAATTCATCTGCTTTATAGTTGATATCTAAAAGTTTATTAATGTTGTTTTTGTTGAATAACATTTCAGGCACCATTGCCCATGGCCTGCTTACAAAAGAAAGGTTGATATGATTGTGGTAACCTGCCAAGATATCTTCATATTTAAAAAGGTCAGCAACAATATCGATTAACCGTTTTATAGGTATCTCCGTGCCGAAATCATAATGTCGCAGGGCAAGATGGGTACTTTCGTCAGGGTTAGTAGCAATATAAGAAAATCCATTCAGGCTGAGCTGAATGGATTTTATATATTTTGACGTATTATTAAAGTCGAATCTTTCGTCGATTTTCTCGATCGTCGAAACGGTATAATTCATTGGCGCTACTCCCAGTTACCAGCATTGTTATTTGCCTCAGAGAGTGAACCTACTTTGAGGCCTTTATAATCTTTACCATCGTTATAGGCTGCAATAAGGCGCTTGTTCATTCCATGCAGTATTACCTCACTTGGAGCTTTTGCTTCAAATACTTTTACAGGTAATCCAGATGCAGTTACTTCTCCTGTAGCCAACTCAAACTTTTTGTCTTCAGTGTAAGGGATAATTGGCAGTTTATCGACATTATAGTTTTTACCAAACAATGAATCCTTAACACTGATTTTGATGGTGTCACGACTGATTATACCTTGCTTAAGTGCAAGTTTTTCAGCTTTTGAACGACTTTTAAGCGAATCGATATACTCTTCAGGTATATTTCCAATCGCTTTTACCAGCGGAAGTGAATCATGTTTTACAAAATCTACTAATGTGTCAAAACCAGCAGTATATCTGTTGTAAACGTCTTTGTAAGCTACCTGAGCTTTTCTAATATCTTTCAGGTTTTCGATAACCGCTTCATAACGTTTTGTCCGCTCTTTCTCGAAGCGGATCGGCTTCATGATGCTGTCATATAGTAAGTAAGCCAGCACTATGGCTGCGATAGCTAATGCAAATTGCAGGACCTTTCTCATTGGACTAAAATTTGTTTATTGATTTTACTTTAATCTTGTCTGCAAATTTATAAATTATTTTAAATTCACCATTTTTGCAGCTCATTTATTTCTTTTATTCGGCAATATACAAACTTATCCATAATGATTGAACGTCAACTTTCTTCCCTTATAATCAAAGAACTAGGTTTTGAGCCAACCAATGATCAGCTACAGGCTTCCGGTGTAACCTCTACATTTTTAGTTGATTATGATAAAAATGACCTCCGGGAACGTGTGTTGATGATAAGGGGGTATGCCGGAACAGGTAAAACTTCTCTGATTGGCGCATTGGTGCGCGTTTTGGATAAATATAAGAAGCGTTCGGTATTGCTTGCACCTACTGGTCGTGCTGCCAAGGTTTTTTCTTTTTATGCTAAAAAACAGGCCTCGACTATTCATAAAAAAATTTACAGGCAACAATCAGGTAAAGAATTTAATTCACCTTTTTCGGTAGATCGCAATTTGCATAAGCATACCATTTTTATTGTCGATGAGGCCAGTATGATAGGAGACCAAACTAATCCGGAAAATATGTTTGGGTCTGGTAATCTTTTGGCTGATTTGCTCCGATATGTTTATTCTGGTGAGGCTTGTCAACTTATTCTTGTAGGAGATGTAGCACAGCTTCCACCAGTTGGATTAACACTTAGCCCGGCCTTGCGCGAAACCGTAATTAGTGAATTTGGTAAAGATGTACGCGTTTGTACTCTGCGTGAAGTGATCAGGCAAACCAGGGAGTCCGGAATTTTACTTAATGCGACTCGAATAAGAACACAATTGGCCGAGCGAAAATATGAAGTGCCCCGTTTTAAGGTTGAGGGATTGCCTGATATTGATCGGCTTTCGGGAAATGATTTTGTCGAGGTTTTGCAAGACGCTTATCAAAAGAAAGGGTTACATAATGTAGCTGTTGTAACCCGGTCAAATAAACAGGCAAATATGTACAATCAGGGAATACGAAATCAGGTTTTATGGTATGAAAGTGAGCTTACACCTGATGACAGGCTTATGGTAGTAAAAAATAATTACTATTGGGCCCGCGATTTTGATAATACTGATTTTATTGCCAATGGCGATTTTATCAAAATCATAGCAATAAAAAAGTATGAGGAAAAGTATGGTTTTCGTTTTGCCGATGTAACCATTATGCCCGAAGATTATACAGATACTGAAATTGACGTCAAAATCATACTGGATGCATTGATTAGTGAAGCCCCTAATTTAAACGGACAGCAAAATAAAGATCTGTTTTACTCAATAGAAGGTGAATATTCGCAAATTAAATCAAAAAAGAAAAGATTCGAAGCTATACGTGAAGATCCTTATTATAATGCATTACAGGTGAAATATGCCTATGCTTTTACTTGCCATAAATCGCAGGGAGGCCAGTGGGATACTGTTTTTGTCGATCCCGGTTATTTTACAGAAGATATGTTGGGTGTAGATTATTTGAGGTGGTTATATACCGCTTTTACCAGGGCTCAGAATAAACTATACCTCGTCAATTTTAAAAATGAATTTTTCGATGAGGCATAAAAAAAGCGCTAACATCTTGCTAGCGCTTTGTATATTTAAATCTATTCATTAATTCTGGCTGATTTTTTCCAGTGCCTTCATATTAATTTCATTTGTGATATCTTTCCCGTTTTTATTGTAAAGGTAATCAATACGTTCGCGATAAAACTCGGTTACTTTACCTCGTACAATTTTCATTGTGCTGTTCATCATCTTATTTTGCTCATTGAAACCTTCTTCAAGTACGGCTATGGCAGATGGAAGCCATCTTTCAGGGAACTCACCTTCGAAACGTCCACCTTTTCTAAAGTGGTTAATTTCAGACTGGATTAGTTGCAGGGCTTGTTTTTTCCCTTCTTCATGGTTTATTGAAAGGTTGTCATTGCGTAATGCGCTTTTAATGGCTTCGTAATTCGGATAGATCAATCCAATTGTATATGGATCCTGATTGTTGTGAAGTACAACCTGGTCAATGTAGGTTGTTTTTTCAGTTAGAGCTTCCTCTATTGCTTCGGGACTGTATTTTTCACCATCATTACTAATTAGCAAACTTTTGAATCTGCCCAGTACATACAGGAAATTATCTTTATCGATATATCCCATGTCTCCGGTGTGCAGCCAGCCATTTCTTATAGTATCTGTGGTTGCATTATCGTTTTTCCAGTAACCATACATCACATTTTCACCTTTTACTACTATTTCGCCCTTTTCACCTTGCGGTACTTCCCTGCCTTCATCGTCGCAAATTTTTAGCTCAAGGTTATTGACTAAAAAACCACTACTACCCAATTTGTGCTTATGAAGTGCATTCGAGCTGATAATTGGGGTTGCTTCGGACAAACCGTATCCCTGCATCATGGGGATTCCAATGGCGTAGAAGTATCGCTGTAACTCAATGTCAAGAAGGGCCCCGCCTCCAATAAAGAATTTCAGCTGACCGCCAAAAAACGCCCGTACCTTTTCGAATAAAATCTTATCGAAAAGCTTTACAAGCGGCTTGCGCCATGCCGATCCGTTTGCTCCTTTATTGAAACCTTCTTTGTTGTAGCTATAGGCATTTTTTAAAGCAAACTGATATAAGTTCCACATGGTTTTGCCTTTTGCTTTTATACCTGCATCAATATTCTTTTTGAAATTTTTAGCAAGAGCCGGAACGCTCAGCAGAAGATCAGGTTTTATCTCTTTAATATTGACCGGGATGTTCTTCAGGGTTTGCAACGGGTTCTTGCCAGACTCAACCATTGCTAGTGATGCCCCTTTCCCCATGAAGCTGTAAATGCCCGCTACATGCGCAAAGCAGTGGTCAAGCGGTAAAATTAACAGGGTTTTATAGCTCTCGGGTATATCCATTAAACTATAAGCCTGGTCAACATTTGCTGTATAATTTCTGTGAGTCAGGATAATACCCTTAGGATCAGAAGTTGTTCCCGAGGTGTAAGTAATGTTTGCCCAATGATCTCCTTTTATCTCTTTTTTTCTGTTTTGTAGCTCATTACTGTGCGCTTCTTTGAATTTTTTGCCTGATTTTATAAGTTCATCAAGCGAAATGGCTTCGGGTGTATTGAGATTTTTTTCATCCAGATAAATGATTTTTTCAATATGCGAAAAATCTTTTTTGATTTTATCTATTTTGACCGATTGTTGATTTGAAACAACCAAAAAGCGAGATTCTGAATGGTTGATTCTGAATAGGACTTCATTGGCTTCCAATTTTATGGAGAGGGGAATATTAACGGCTCCGCTATAAAGAATACCCAATTCGCTTATTATCCACTGGTTTCGGCCTTCGCTTAATAGAGCTATATGGTCATTGGGTTTAACTCCAATGGATAAAAGCCCGTTGGCCAAAACTTCTACCTGAGCTAATGTTTGTTTGTACGATGTAGGCTCGTATTTTCCTTGCCGTTTTTCCCACATAAATGGGTTGTCAGCATATTTTTCTACACTATTTTCAAACAAATCAATAATCGTCTGCATAGTATTTATTTTTGGATGCTAAAATAGAAAAAATTAGGAGAAATAATGGATTGGTTCGGTTTTGTTAGTTTATACCTTGCAATTCATAAGATTTAATTATTATGAATTGTTTACATGGTTTGAGTTATATTTTGGTTAAATTTCGTCTTATTTTAACGGATTATAGAGGAAAAAGTTTTGGATAATGAATTAAAGCAACTGCGCAGGCAGTTAGAGTCGCTTAAGCATGATGCTATAAAGTACCAGCTCCTAAAGGAGACGGCAGGCTTTGCTATGCTGACTATGAAAAAATATGTTTTTATTGACTGCAACCGCATGGCAGAGCAAATATTTGGCCGGGCAAGGGAAGAAATTATAGGGAAAGAACCTTTTATTTTGTCACCTAAATACCAACCCGATGGTTCATCTTCGGATGAGAAAGCAATTGGATTAATAAATAGTACTTTAGATGGGGAGGCCGTGCGTTTTGAGTGGCAACATATAAGAGGCGATGGTACACGATTTTATGCCGATGTCAGCCTCAATAAAATTGCTGTAAATAATGAAGAGTATATTCAGGTGATTTTGCGGGATGTATCCGACGAAAAGATTAGCAAAGAGCGACTCGAAAACCAGAATCGTATTATACGGCATTTAAACCTCAAATATCAAAGGCAAAATGAGGATTATGAAAAGTTACTCGATGAAATCAAACAGCATCAGGATCAGACCAATGCCATTCTCTCAACCATAACCGATGGAGTGGTTGTTTTTTCTTTGGAGAAGTTTCTTTATATCAATAAGCAGATGCTCTATATGGTCGGTTATATGGAGGAGGAGCTTTCACCACAATTATTATTTACACAGCTGGGGCTTGAGTTGGATTCGATACCTCTACCTGATAGTCACGGGGACCCTTATGAAAGTTGGCCTGCAGGCATTAATAAGGACAAATATTTTAGGCTTAAGGTGGTGCCTATGAGGGAAAAAGGTGTTTATATGGCTCACCTTACAGATTATACTGAAATCAGAAAGGTAAACAGAACCATTGAGGAGAGTGAATTTAAATTCCGATCGATTTTTCATAGTAGTACAGATGGTATTGTTTTGGCATCCAGTGAGTTCGTTATTTATGAGGTTAACAATACATTCATAAAAAACTACGGATATAAAGCACATGAATTAACAGGCGTAAGTATCGATACATTGATTATAGGGAGCAAAGATGAAAAATTTTCTCATTGGCTTGAAGCTGCATCTGGAGAGGAAATAAAACTTACAGAGTTCCAGGTTTTTTCTTCTGATGGGTCACTAAGCCCTGTAGAAGTTGGAAGCAGGAAAATTAAACTTGGTTTTAGTGATACTTATTTGATTATTTTACGCGATATTTCGTACCGGAAAAAATTCGAGCAACAGTTATTTAATTCCATTATTAAGGCAGAGGAGACTGAGCGAAAGCGGATCGCTGCGAACTTGCATGATGAGCTAGGTCCCGTGCTTTCTTCTATGAAACTATATCTTAATACGCTCAAAGCCAAAAGCGAAGGGCATTTTGATTATTTGGCCGGACAATTTGAAGATCTTGTTTCAGATGCTGTTGGCACTGTGCGGTCATTATCAGAGGATTTGAGTCCAATTTCTTTATTTAAAGGTGGGCTTGAAAAGGCCATTCAAAAAAGACTCGATGCGCTGAGAGACTTTTACCGGATTGAACTCTCTTCAACACTCAATGAAAAAAGATTTGAGGAGCAAATTGAGATCAATACTTTTAGGGTAATTAATGAGTTGTTGAATAATACACTCAAACATGCAAATGCATCATCAATTAATTTAAAACTAATACACTCCAAGAGCGATATAAACATCCATTATGAAGATGATGGCGTGGGCTTTGAACCAAATCTTTCGGAACACGAATTATCGGGCAGGGGCGTTAGTAACATCCTCGGCCGACTAAAGTCTATGAATGCTACTTACGAAATTGAATCTGGTCCAGGCGAAGGAGTAAGTTACAATATTGTTATTCCTATTGGAAAATAGGCATAATTTATTGCCATCCGTATAATTTTATGCCGCCTTTTTGAAAGCTTAATGCAGGCAAGGGGATTTTAACTGTATTGAGTATGCGAAATAGAATTTTAAGGTACTTTTTATTGGTAGGGATGCTTTGCCAATCGATGTCTGGCGATAATAAAAATTGCCTGTAACGGGTAATGTTTTGGAATGGTTCAGTGTTTTCTTTGCCTCCAACCATGCCACCTGCACTGTAACCAACGGCAAATGCTACCCAGGGAGGTATTTTTTCGAGTCCGGTGACTTTGTTGATACTGAAGCTTAACCAATAAGATTGTGCATTGTAATCTTTAATAAGCCTGAGGGCCATGTTTTCGCCAAGTATTTCGGGCCTTTTTGAGGCATAGGGTGAAGCGCGGTACCCATATTTCATTCTTATAATTTGAGATTCCCATAATAATTCCTGAACTCCAAAAAGTACTACCCCGGCAGAGTTGGCAATTATATCGCCCGAAGAGGCGCCCCATTCGGCAGAGTAACCATCGAAAAGCTCAATGCTCGACATGGCTGCGAAGGCCATACCTGAACTTAATAGCAAAGCTTTTTTTCTGCTGAGCCCTGTTTTTCTGAGCAAATATGCATTTTGACAGGCTATTTGATATCCTGCATAAGCATGTCCTACCTTGTCGACCTGCAGCCATTCATCGTTGTCATTAAACCAGTGAAATGATGATCGTGGATAATCTTTGTACCAGGCTTCATTCAATAGATGCATGGTTCCGAAATAAGCTAAACCCTCTGCAGTTAATAAGTGCCATGTTTT
>Ga0102941_1001392_pt1 | contig 11304 bp, 10 predicted proteins | sample SalPonR2_C_D2_MG_FD_79281 | JGI IMG/M metagenome (GOLD analysis project Ga0102941, IMG submission 79281) | Salt pond soil microbial communities from South San Francisco under conditions of wetland restoration - Salt Pond MetaG R2_C_D2_MG | ecosystem: Environmental > Aquatic > Marine > Intertidal... | reverse complement strand
TTTTCCACAAGCAGACATCGAACTTCCCCAACTCTATGGTGGGTCGTCGCAACTATTATGCCACCTCTGGTTTATACAATATTCCGGACTGGTCGTTAACCTCAGGCTCTCCGGATTCCACCTCGCGGTAGACACCTTGCCACTGTTGGCTTTACACACCGAAACGCCGAATACAGCGTGAACAGACTTCCACTGATGCTTCTGTAACTTACAAGGCACACATAGAGTTAACTTAATTGCCAAATTAAGTTCTAATTATTAAAAATATTTCTTAGTAAATATTTATGTCTTTTTTCATAAATTAAAGATAAGGCGTGTGATTCTTTGTTTAAAACCACACGCTAAGTATTTTCTGTTTAATTATTTATCAATATTAGATAAAATCTATTTAAATGACATTAGAGATTATTTAATGATCCTCATCTAGTTTTCTGCAGGAAATAAATGCCTTGTGCTGTTAGCAATTTTTACTAATCCTAACATGACTGGTACTTCTACTAATACTCCAACAACTGTAGCTAAAGCTGCTCCAGAACCTATTCCGAAGATCGAAATTGCTGTAGCAACAGCTAATTCAAAGAAATTACTTGCACCGATCATACCAGCTGGAGCTGCTACTGAATGTTCAACTTTCCAGAAATAAGCCCATCCATAAGCTATAGCAAAAATAAAGAAAGTTTGAATAATTAAAGGAATCGCAATTAATAATATATGAATTGGATTATTTACTATTACATCACCTTGGAAGGAAAATAAGATTACCAAAGTGGCTAATAGACCAATTATTGTAAAATTACTTAACTTTTCTAAAAATACATTCTCAAACCACTCTATACCTTTTTTTCTTATTAAATACTTCCTGGAAAAATATCCAGCTGCTAAGGGAACCACAATATATAGTATTACAGATAATAGTATTGTATCCCAGGGAACTATAAGTTCATTTAAACCTAATAAAAACATAACCAAGGGTGCATAAGCAAATATTAAAACTAAATCATTTATTGAAACCTGAATAAGTGTATAGGCTGGATCTCCATCTGTTAAGTAACTCCAGACAAATACCATAGCTGTACAGGGAGCTGAGCCAAGTAAGATAGCTCCTGCCACATATTGTATTCCTAAATCTGCTGGAATAAAGTTTTGAAATATTACTTGTATAAATAACCAGGCAAAAAAGAACATAGTAAAGGGTTTGATAAGCCAGTTTGTAACTAAAGTCACTGTTAGACCTTTTGGTCTTTTGCCAGCATCTATTATACTATCAAAATTAATCTCGACCATCATTGGGTAAATCATAAACCAAATTAATATAGCAACAGGGATAGAAACTTTGGCATACTCCCATTGACTTAACGTATTAGGGAAGGCAGGCCATAAACGACCAATTAAGACTCCGGCTATTATACAAAGTGCAACCCATAAAGATAAATATTTTTCAAATATACTTAAACCTTCATCTTGTTCATATTCCATTTCTTTTTTTGTGTTTTCCATTTATATAACCTCCAATTTCATCACTTTTATATTTTTCCTTCTCTAGCTTTTTCAATAAGTTCTTTAACTTTAGTTTCAATAATATCTCTTGTTTCTCTAAAAAACTCAATTGGTTGACTATCAGGATCATCTAAGTCCCAATCTTCTCTCATTTTACAAGGGATATATGGGCATTTAACTCCACAACCCATTGTTATTAAAATATCCAATTCATCAGGTATTTCTTTTAATAATTTGGGAACTTGATTACTAATATCAATCCCCACTTCTTCCATTACTTTAACAGCATTTGGTTTTACTTCCTCAGAAGGGTCCGTTCCAGCGCTATAAACCGCAAATATATCACTTGCATATTCTTTAGCAAAACCTGCAGCCATTTGGCTTCTACATGAATTCCCAACACAGACAAAAGCAATTTTATACTTCATATCTTGATTTCTCTCCTTTTTAAGTGTTTTTGTTATTTATTTTTCTTTTAACATGAAAATTATTTTTTCGCGTCATCAAATATTAAGCTATTAAACATACCTAGAGCTTTCCTCAATACAATTTTTTGGTCTTTTATCATTTCTTGATTTACTTTTTGATGAACATATATGGTGGCCTCTTTATACTTACTCTTCTCATAATTATAAATATCGTTTTCTGAAGGTTTACCCAAATTAATCTCAGGATACATATCTACAGTAGTTTGACCACCACAGCAGCCCCTTATTGAGTTGGTATATATATAAATATTTCCACCTTTATTTAAAATATATTCATAAGCTCGCTTTTCTATAGGAATGTTCATTTTCACTCATCTCCCTAATTTAATTCAAGGTATTAGATTTAAATATCTTATTATCATTTAATTCACTACAAGATACATCACTTTTATTGTATTTAGCTAACCTTTTATTATCTTCTTTGCAGACAGAATGATTTTTTATATCTTCCTCTATTAATTTTTTTAGAAATTTATGTTCATTTAATACTTTTTCATTGATTCTATAATAAATCCATTGGGCCTTTTTTTCTCCCATAATCAGATTAGTCTCTTTGAGTTTACTTAAATGTCTGGATACATTAGACTGATTAAGTTCCAAAATGTTTTCCAGTTCACACACACATAGTTCTTTATAGTTTAATAAATTTATTATTCTTATTCTATTTAGATGAGCCAATGCTTTAAGTACCTTTAATAAATCCATAATTTTAAAGTCCTTTCTAGTATATTACTATAATCGATTTTAATCATATTTAGCATATCTTATTTTTCTCCTACTGTCAAGAACAGATGTTATACAATAAATTTACCAACATAATCCCATCTTTTTTTAAAAATATAAATATAATTTGACAACTATATTCTAATATGGTAATATTCTTATGAGGTGGTGTTGAAATGGATGAAAAGCTATTTGAAGCAAGGGCAAAAATAATGAAAGCACTTGCTAATAAATACAGATTAAAAATAGTAGATACTCTCGGCGAAAATTTAAATATGTGTGTCAATGATTTAGTAAAAGAACTTGATTTAAATCAATCTTCGGTCTCAAAACATTTAAATATATTAAAAAGCGCGGGAGTAGTAAAAGCAAAAAAAGAAGGTCTTAAGGTCTATTATTCCCTTAGAACCCCCTGTATAATAAACTACTTTGTTTGTATAGATAATGTTATACAAAGTGATATTAAGGATAGAATGAATGTTTTAAACAATAAATAATACACAAAATACGAGGTGAACGAAAATGAGTAAACTAAAAAAACTTTCTCTTTACATAGCTGTCTTTTTAGCAGCTTTTTATATTCCGATCAGTAATCCTAAATTCCAACAGGCAGTTATTGAAGCATTTTATATGCTCAAAGAATATGCACAAGAACATGTGCTATTTTGTCTTATCCCCGCTTTCTTTATAGCAGGTGCAATCGCTAACTTTATCTCCCAAAACGCGGTTTTAAAGTATTTTGGGAGTGAAGCAAAAAAATGGGTTTCCTATTCAGTTGCTTCTGTTTCGGGAACAATTTTAGCAGTATGTTCATGTACAGTACTGCCCTTATTCGCTGGCATTTATAAAAAAGGGGCCGGTATTGGACCAGCAACAGCTTTTTTATACTCCGGACCAGCAATTAATGTTCTTGCTATCATACTAACAGCTCGTGTGTTGGGTTGGCAGTTAGGTTTGGCAAGAGCAATTGGCGCAATCGTTTTTGCAATAGTAATAGGAGTATTAATGGCTATTATCTTTCGAGAAGATGACAAGGAGCGTTTAGAAGGTGACCTTGTTATGGGTAATGATGAAGATGAAGAAGGTAGATCTGGTTTTCAAAATATCGTTTATTTTATAACACTTGTTTTCATCTTGATCTTTGCTGCCTGGGCAAAACCTAGTAATGCTTCCGGTTTCTGGATGTTTATTTACAATATTAAATGGCCGGTCACAATTGCTTTATTAATTATTCTCGGTGTTATTTTAAAAAGATGGTTCGATAAAAATGAAATTAAAGATTGGATGGACTCATCCTGGGATTTTGCTCAGCAAATTCTCCCACTATTATTTGCAGGAGTATTGGTAGCTGGATTCTTGATGGGTAGACCTGGTACAGAAGCTGGTATTATTCCAGCTAGTTGGATTTCCACTTTTGTTGGCGGAAATTCAATACTCGCTAACTTTACAGCTTCAATCCTGGGTGCTTTCATGTATTTCGCTACTCTTACAGAAATCCCCATCTTACAGGGACTTATGGGGCTTGGTATGGGTAAAGGACCAGCCTTATCCTTACTTTTAGCAGGACCTGCTTTAAGTTTGCCTAATATGTTAGTAATAAGAAGTGTACTGGGCACTAAAAAGACTTTAGTATTTATAAGTTTAGTTGTGGTGATGGCTACTTTCAGTGGCTTTATTTACGGAACATTTGTAATATAAATTATTAAAAAGGAGAGGATACTAATGAAAAAAATTGAACTCTTTGGTACAGGTTGTCCTAATTGTCAGAAAGCTGAGGATAATATTAATAATGTGATTGAGGAATTAAATCTAGATGCTACGTTAGTTAAGGTACAAGATATGGATAAAATAACTGAAAGAGGCGTTGCTTTAACACCGGCAGTCGCTGTTGATGATGAAATGAAAGTCTCTGGTAAAGTACCTTCTGAAGAAGAAATCAAATCCTGGTTTAAATAAAATATAATATGTAAAACATTGGGGAGGTTTTAACCTCCCCTTTTTTGATTAGATATCTATTCTATTTTAGATAAAGTTAATATTCTAGATAGTTAGAAAAATAATACAAATGTAATTATAGAAATGATTGTAAGAGATATAATTCTCTTGCAAATAAACACATTCCCCTTACAATAGTTAAAATAACAATCTAAAAATTATAACCTTTTTATGTTTAACATTATTTTTATCAAAAATAACAAATAACTAAATGGTTAACCATTTACAACAATATGGGAGATTTGTATCACTTCAAAAATTTTAAAATAAGCAATTGGGGAATCCCTAAAAACAAAAAATCTTCCTTTTAACAGTTTTCTAAAAAGAGATAAGCCCTGTAATAACTATGGTAAAAAGACGGGTATCTAGCCCTAATTCCTTTCAGCTTCACCGAATTTCAAGCATCTTTGACTGGTTTTTGTTTAGTGTAAAAAATATCATAATCTCCTTCATATTAAGGTTTATCTGTTTAATTAAAGTATTAAATAATAATTATATGTTTGTTTTTAAAACCCCCATTAAATAATACTTCTAAATCAGATATCCTGATAGAATACCAATTAGTAAAAGTTATTAAATGGGGGTTATATCTAATATAAAATTTATATTATGGAGCTTGATTACCTGTAATAGTAGTGTTATCTCCATTTTCTTGAATTAACATATTGATATGCTCGCTCATCGAATTATCATTAACTTCCACATTGATTTCTGATCCATAATCACTATTGAAAGTGTTGAAATAAAGTGCTGCAAAACCTGTTCCATTAAATTCATTTTCGAATATCAATAGGTCATCGAAAATAGTTTTTGTTGTACCATTATCATTTGCATTTAATCTTACAGCATAACTAGCAGAATCAATTATGTTTCCGCTTATTTCTCCACTTATTGTACTTCCCTCTCCTTGAATATCGAATCCATCTACTACAATATTATTCATGGAATTACTTGTGAAATTTATTTCGAGATTATTCTGTAGACGCGCATATGAATATACAGCATCATCCATAATATTATTGAATTTATTGTTGGTTATATTAAATTGATGTGCCGAACTATTTGAGACACTGTTATATGAATAAAGTCGAATCCCATGACCTGTAACAGTATTAATTTCATTATTATTGATATTCACAACTACTTTTTCAGTAATATCATCCATATTTATATCTATTCCATCATCATCCATATTCTCTATCAAATTGTTACTAATATTAACTTGATGTTCACTATTTCCATCAAGATACACATTTATGCCATCATCAGGTGAATTTTTAAATGAATTGTTAGTAATATATAGTTCATATAAACCACCATTTGTATTAGCGTCAATCTCTAAAGGATAATCAATAGTGTTTTCTACTACATTATTTTGGATTCTTACCTCTGCATTACCTGAATCGTTGGTAGAATAAATATTTATTCCTTCCTCCCCAGTTGAATTTATGATGTTTTCCTCAACGAGCAATTTTAAATCACCATTAGTATTATCACTAGAAATGTAGATTCCTTCCTCGAAGGATGACTCAACTGTATTCTGAACTACTGTTATATCATTCTCTCCATTTACTGCGTCAACATCTATATAAATACCATCATAATCAGTTGATTTGAATTGATTTTTAGAAAATTTAATAGTGTTGTTTCCAACTGCATCAGCAGAGAAATCTATTCCATCATCTTCAATAGTGCCAAAATAATTGTCGCTGATGTCAACAACATTATCAAGATCAGCATCGATATCAATTTCAAAGCCATTATCTTCAACTAATTGCAAGTGATTTTTGGATAATTTAAGATTATTAGCTCCAACTGCATCAGCAGAAAAATCTATACCATATTCTCCAATAGTGCCAAAATAATTATCACTGATGTCAACAACATTATCAAGTTCGGCATCGATATCAATTTCAAAACCATTATCTTCACTCATTTCTATAGAGGTTCCCATTATTTCTATATTATTTGATCCATTATTTGAAGTTATGTCAATGTCTAATCCACTATCTCCTGCTAATTTAACCTCATTATTAATTATTTGAAATTCATTATTATTATCTGCTTCTGCATCTACATATACTGGACTATTACCTATATTTTCAAAATAATTATTATTTATTTTAACGGTATTATCTGTGGCAGCATCAAGTTCAATATAAAAAGCTTCGCTATCTGCTGCAAGAACTTTGTTTCTTTCTAAAACTAGATTGTTTACGGCTTCAACCGAATATAAATTTAACTCTACAGCATTACCATTTGAATATGAGAAGTCATTGCCTGTAATATTAACATCATTTTTATTTGTTGTTGTTGAACTTAAATATATCGTATCTGCATCAATAAAATCTCCAAAGTCATTTCCTGTGATATTAACTTTTAAATTATCTATACTATCTTCTAAAACATTATTAATATAGATAGCATATGTTCCTTTAATAAACTTATTATTAGTTAATGTTACCTCGCCGGAAACACCACTTCCGCTTATAATATTGTCTCCATTGTTAAATTGTATTCCGGATACAAATGTATTATCTGCTAGGACAAGTACATCATTAGCGGCTGAATTGCTTAAAATAGCCTGCTTAACATCAGGTGAAAATACTGTTTGTTTATCCATGTTTTCAGAGGCAAGTACTAATTCTCCTGAAGCTGATAATAATTTTTGTCCATTTTTAAGTTCATAATTAGAATATTCTTTTGATCCACTTGGATAAATTATACCATCATCACCCATAAATATAATTACATCGCCTTCACCGGATAATGTATTAAGTTCAATAATATTAGTTGGCTTTGATTTACTGCTACCATCTCCAGTTCCATCTGCACTTACATATAAAACATTACCCAAACTGCTTCCATCTATATTTTTAGCTTCTTTTATATCAGGGTCCTCACTTTCTGCTACAACCACATCAAGGTCTCGTTCAGGTTGTTCGGTCATTCTTGATTCAACTATTTGTGAGGGTGTGACTTCACCTGCCATATCTTTACCACTGCCACCTTTACCAAAGGGTATAGAAACTGCAAAGGTTGCTTCTGTTTCATTACCCCTAATGTTATCATCTCGCCATTTAACTCCTAATTTCCAAGTTGTTTTATTTAGATCTCCAAACTGCTTGTCAATTCTCAATTGCTGACCTGATATTGTTTCGGCATTTTCTTCATAAAAGTTAAATATCTTTAAATATACTCCAATATTATTCAACCAGTCTTTACGACTAACAAAACTTTTTCCCACTTCAAAATCGTAACCATTCATACTGCTTAAAAAACCTTCTTTATAATATAATTTCTGACCTTTGACAATAATTTCATCATTTTGAGGTACAGCTACTCTTTCATCATCAGTTATATAAGCATTAACTCTAAAATCCCATTGATCAGAAAGTAACTCTCCACCTATGGTCCACATATTCCAGTCATAATTATATTCATTACGACTGTCTTTGAAAATATAACCACCAGCTATTTTATTATCATAATTTTTTAGTTTCTTTCTATAACCTAATCCCAGATTCCATTCATTAATATCATCATTACTTATCCTATACCTAAAGTCAGTATACCAGATGGAATCTTCGGTATTTCTAAACGGGTATAGTATTCCAGCCTGGCCAATAAATTCTTCACCAATATTTCCATTAAAATTAAATCGGGGAAGCCTAGTAACATCTTTGGCTAATACATTACTTGAGATAAATATTACCAATAAAATAATCAAAACTAAATAAGTACTCCTTTTTTTCAGCATATTATTCCTCCTATTAATTTGTTTTTTTATATAAAAAACCACAGTATTTATCACTGTGGTTTTAATACCCTGAGGCAAATCTGACAATCATAGAATTAAATCCCTTAGATTCAGATTTTTGTGCTATAATCTTTCGAATTATATTACTATTGGTGAAATTTATTTAGCTAGTTTGTAATCTCTTTTTATTCTCCCTCTATCGTGTTGATTTTTAATTAAAATATAATTTTTCCCCATAGAAAAATTTTAGCTGTACTGCAGCCTCTGCAAATTCTTTTTCACTAATAAACTTTCCATTAAATATATCCGCTTCTGTGATAATTTCAATATCCAAGGGGTTTTCATTAGAAATAGTAACTGATATCAGAGAAGATCTTTTGATTTTAAACTCTCCAGAAACTTTTTTTCTTTCTTTCCTTAGTATGATTTCCTGTTCTCCTAAAATTAATAAGTATGACTCTTTTTTAAAGAAACCTGTTTTCAATTTGATTTTAAACATTGAATAACTTTTATTCATAGAGCCACCTTCTTTCTCTTATATCTAAATATATCCAGTTAAAGTTGAATAATCAATAGTCTAACCAGAAATGTCAGTGACAAATAAATGTCATGTAATTGTGACAAAATTCAGAATTCTTAATTGCCTGAATATAGACATTATGATATAATAGAACAATTAGAGTAGAGAGGAGTTTTAGTATGCAGTTTCATGAAAAGTTAGACTTATTAATGAAAACACAAAATGTAACCAACAGCCGTCTTGCTAGATCTCTATCAGTTGACCCTTCTCTTATTAGCCGCTGGCGCACTGGTGACCGCAAACCCAGTCCAAAAAGTAACTACATAAAAGAAATCTCTACATATTTTATATCTCAGTCTAAGATGGATTTTCAAAAAGCTGCTCTTTATGAAATTATGGGACTAGATATTAATAATGGTCAGAACAAGCTTTATCCCTTACAGGATTTTTTATATACCTGGCTGGCAGATAAAAGTTCTCCTGAAAAAATGTTCGCAGAAAAATTTTTCGATAACTTAAGCAAAAAATCTATGCCCAATAATGAAGAAACAATTAATAATTTAAACATAAAAGTTGAAAAGAAAGGAATAGAAATTTTAAATGGTATTGAAGGTAAAAGAAAAGGTGTTATTAATTTTCTACAAGCAGTTGCAGATGAAAAAGAACAAATTACACTGCTGCTTTACAGTAATGAGGATATGGAATGGCTGACTGCTAACAGAGAATTCTATATAAAATGGGGGAGGCTGCTTAAAAAAATAATAGCAGTAGGACATAAAATAAAAATTATCCACACTATAAAAAGAGAAATGTCTGAAATACTTACCGCAATAGACTACTGGATGCCTTTTTATCTTACAGGAGCAGTTGAACCTTATTATTATCCCAAATATCAGGAAAATATTTTCCGACGCACGATGTTTATAGCTCCAGGTATTGCTGCTTTAAACTGCAGCACAGTTTCCGAACATTCAGCCAAAGCACAACAATTTTTATATTGGGATTCAGAAAAAGTAGATCTGCTGGCAGAAGAATACAATACATTTTTAAAAAGATGTAGGCCTCTAATGAAAATTTATACAGGTGATAATACTTATAATTTCAATCAGCTGCAGATTGAATTTGATGAACAACAGGCTGAAATGATAAGTATTTCCGATATGGCTTCTTTTGTCACTATGCCGGAGATATTATTGATGAAATTTTTAGGAAAAAATAATTCAAAGCAAAAATTAAAAAATGCTGTTTTATCAATTTATAAGCAGCGACGTAAAGCTTTTATTTCTAATCTTTTTGAAAACCAATATTATGAAATAATCACTCTGCCAACTAAAGAAAGTTTTTTACAAAAAGAAAATTCACTAAATATAAACGACTTTTTTAGTGAATTGAATTTCAATTACAGTTTTTCAGATTTTTATGATCATCTGAAACACAATATTTACCTTTTAGAAAAACATAACAACTATAATCTTATTGTAACTGATGATTTCCCCTATCATAATATTAAACTGGCAGTAAAAGATGAAGTGGGCGCTTTAATTAACAGAAATGATGAAAAAAAATTTATAATTGCTTTTAATCAGCCAAGTATAACCAATTCTTTTTATATATATCTAAAAGATATGATAAGAAAAATTCCTAAAAAAGAAAAAAATAAAACTATGCTAATCAATAAATTAAATGATTATTTAAATAATTTATCAAAGCAAATATAAAATTGGCCCTTTATCTCCTATTATTAAATAATTTATTTCCTGAACATAATTGAATTTATCCATCTATCTGCTGCAGGTTTTTTCCAAAAAGTGCAAAATTTAAGTTTATCTTTAATTTTAGATATTTCCAAAAATTTACTGTTTTTTTAAGCTTATATAGTAAATTTCAAAGAAAATTATATAATACTTCTTTCGAACAAGTCATCTTTCCCCTTTGAAATTATACAGAGAATAATACAAATGTCCTCAATGTAATTAGATAACTTTAAATTTAGAACCCCTCCTGGTACTCCAAAATACTAAAGCCATATATTTTAGTCCCTTGGATAATCTTATATCAATCTAATAAAGAAATTGGGGTTTTTATTATAATTTATTTGAACTAGCTTCTTTTAATTATCATACTATTAATCAAATTATAAGTATTTTATATTATCTTATAATAATTAGTAGTCTTTGGATTTTGTTAGATTCCCTTCTAAAATCGGGTAGGAGGTAGATGATTAGTTCATCTACCGACCTCCCACACCTCTGTACATACGGATCTCGTATACAGCGGTTCAATAATTATCTATAAATCTTTCGATTGTATTAACTCCCATA
>Ga0102941_1001388_pt1 | contig 11319 bp, 10 predicted proteins | sample SalPonR2_C_D2_MG_FD_79281 | JGI IMG/M metagenome (GOLD analysis project Ga0102941, IMG submission 79281) | Salt pond soil microbial communities from South San Francisco under conditions of wetland restoration - Salt Pond MetaG R2_C_D2_MG | ecosystem: Environmental > Aquatic > Marine > Intertidal... | reverse complement strand
CGTCGAAGACGGCCGCACGCTGCACGAGCGGCATGAACGGTGGGAAGTAGCGCGGCTTGTTGGCGTCGGCCGGAATGCCCGTGTCGACGGCGATCAGGCCGTCCGGGTGTTCGATCACCCAGACGTGGACCGGCAGCCAGTCGGTCATTTCCTTGTCGAACCAGGCGTTCAAGAGGCGGCGCATTCCATCGCCCTTCCCCTCGCGCCAGCGCTCGGTGATGCGAACCCGACCGGTCTCGATGGCATGGATCTTCATGAGCGTCCTCCTACTCCGTCGGCTTGAAGCCGACCTGCTGAATGAGCGCGTCCACTTCGTGCGCGAACAGGGCGTCCACGTCCGAGATCACCGGCTGAATGAGGTGAAACAGCTCGAGCATGATGTGCCCGTGCAGCCGCGCCCATGAGATGGCCGCCAGATAGAGCGCTTGGTGCGCAAGATCATGGCCGTCCACGTGGGTCAGCTCGTCGAGCGAACGCTCGATGGCGGGTGGTAGGCGCCGATACTCCGCCGGAAGGTCGATGTCGCCGCGGTCGATCGCCTGCGCGAAGATGTTGGCCGTAACGATGAAGCTTCGCCGCGCGGCGGGATAGGTCGTGTCGATCGGCTGCTCGTACGTCGGAATCGGGTTTCCGTACAGGAGCTGGAAATCGGTGGGATGCTCCAGAGCCCACCGCCGCAATGCGTGTGCAACGGCGGCTAACCGTTCCGCAGGCTTTCGTGACGTGACGTCCTCATCTCCCTTCTCGACCGCCTCTGCAAGCTGCGTGAAGCCGTCAAGGATCAGGGCGGTGATCAGGTGGTTGACGCTGCCGAAGTAGTGGTAGAGCGCCGGAGCCGTCATGCCCATCCGCTTGGCGATCCCACGCAACGACAACCCCGACGCACCCTTTTCGGCGAGCAGCTCGCGAGCCGTGTCCTTGATCTCCTCCTTCGTTTCCTTGCGGCGTCGGTCACGTCGTTCCGCTTGCATCGGATCACGCTCCTAACAGCGTTTGGTTTCTTTAGCGGTGTTAGACTAGCGTTCGAGTCGACCTGTGTCAAGGGCGCTGCCCGACACCGCCTGGTGCCACCGCATTCGCCCGAGCGACTGTACGAGCGGTGAGCGCTGCAAGCTGGCGGGCGCGCACGCTAGGACGCCCGAACCTCCTATGTGGCGGTTGCCATCCTCCTGGGTCGGTGCCTGCCAGATGCGAGGTCCCGTCGCCCCGTGTCTAGCGGGCGACGACCGCGCCGCAACACCGAGCAACAAGCGAAGACACGGCGTCCAACCGTGAGGGAGATACCGTGTCGATCGTCAAGCGTTCTTTGGAGCTGCGGTGTGAACCGTCCTGGCTTCGCTGGAGGCTTCGTTCTCCCTTGAAAGGAGAGAATGGGGCATGCGATTCAAGTACGACCAGGAGACGAGGGACCGGGTGGTCCGGTTGTTCGCGGAGCGCCGGGAGGAGGCGCCGCAGGCGTCGAGGACCGCGTCGGACCGACGGCTTCACGTCCTGACGGGCATTCGCGTGGACACGATGCGGGGTTGGGTCGATCGGGCGCGCGTCGAATCGGGCGACAAGGCTGCTTGACGGTCGCTGAGCGCGAGGAGATCAAAGCGCTGAAGAAGGAGCTGGCCGAGGTGAAGCGGGTCTTGAGCTTCGCCTCGTCACGTTCGGCCTTCCGCCACGTCTTCGCGGGGCACCGCCCGTGCGTGGCGTGCACGAGCTCGTCCATCCGTTCGAGTTCGCCTCCGAGGTAGTGGACCTACACGCTGGCCTGACCTTTTCGGTTGGGCATGGCGACCAGGGCAAAGCGATCGGCTGGAGCTCCGACGGTGCGTGGTGCGCTGCGGGCGCGAAGGGTGGAGGGCACGAACGGTCACTGCCCATCAGCCGTTGGCCGCCGTTTCCTGTCGGTCGAGGACGCTCACAGCGATCGCGCACGCTGCCTGCACCTGCTCGGCGGGCGCCTCCGCTCGGATGCTGGCGGCGACGCCGATCAGGGCCGTGGTGAAGAACGCGGCAAGCGCATCCAGATCGGCGGTAGGCTCGATCTCGCCCGATCGCTGCGCATTCCCTAAGGCGTGCCTGAATGCGGCCGTCAGCCGATCGAAGTAGGCGGCGACGTACCGCCCGCTCCCGGGATCGAGCGCGCCGCGTTCGACGGCGGTGTTGCACAACAGGCAGCCGCGGCCGCGCGCCCAGCCCGAGCTGGCGTCGGCGTAGCCGCCGAACGCCCGCCGGATGGCATCGGCGCCCGCCTCGGCCGCCTCGACGGGTGTCAGCAACGCCGTCAGGTGCTTGGCGTCGTAGCGCTCAAGGGCCGCCTCGAAGAGCCCCTGTTTCGAGCCGAACTCGGCGTACATGCTCTTGCGGTTGACACCCAGCTCGGCGACCAGTTGGGCCGTGCTCGTGCCGCAGAAGCCGTGGACGCGGAACACTTCGACGGCTTTGTCGAGCAGGTCGGTCCGGTCGTACTGCTTGCGTTCTCCCATCGATCGACTCACCTCTTGACACATCGTAACTGATCGGTTACGTTCACACCAACCGAAGGTAATGGATCGGTTACGTTCGTACCGAGGCGGGCACGGATGCTCGGCTTCACGAGGAGGATCGGACCATGGGCAGCAACCACGTCACCGTCGTCTACAAGTGGACCGCCAAGCCGGGCAAGCTCGATGAGCTCGCGTCCATCTACAAGAGCGTCACCCACGCCATGGAGCAGAACGAGCCCGGTGCTGAGGGCGTTCAACTGTACGTGTCCGAAGGGGAGAACGCTCTTATCGTGCGCGACGAGTTCGCGGACGCCGCGGCGGTCGGCTTCCACCTGAGCACCACCGCGGCGCAGCACTTCCCGAACCTCCTGTCCATTGCCGTACCAGGGCCGTTCCTCTTTCTCGGCGACGTGCCGGATGAGATCAAGCAGGCGACCCAGCGGATGCAGCTCGGCGCCTCGTTCGCCGAGCACGTTGCAGGGTTCGATCGCGAATCGGGGCGCTGAGGGACGACCCGGAGGGTCCGTCGAGAACGCACGTCCCGGATGGACCCGTAGGCGGCCTGGCCCCACCTCGCGTGCGGACCGTGCGTCGCTCGCCGTTCGATCGAAGTTGACGCCTCGCTGACAGCGTTCGAAGCGCACCCAAAGCCAAGCTCGGTCGTCAGCGAGGATCTCGAACACCGCGTTCCTGCCTCCTGCCTGCGAGCGGTACATCGCGGCGTCGGCCGCGCGGCGCAGGCCGCCGGCGACGGCGGCGACGCGCGGGAAGACTGGCACGCCGATCGACGCTGTGAGGGCCGAATCACGAGAAACCCGGTCTTCGGCACGAGGAGGAAGAAGGAGACTCCACGAGAGCGCACCGTCTGGACGCCGGACGAGGTCCGCCAGTTCCTTTCGGTAGCCGAGGAGCATCGCCCCTACGCCCTCTTCTACACCGCACTCACTACGGGCCTACGCAAGGGCGAGCTGCTGGGTCTGACGTGGGAGGACATCCGGGACGGCGCGGTCCACGTGGTCCGCACCGTCTCGACGAGGAGGGGACGTGTGGTCGAAAGCCAACCGAAGTCACGCAGCAGCCGGCGAGTCGTCACGATCGATCCAAAGACAGTCGAGATCCTCGAGCGCCATCGCGACGCTCAAGGCCGAGAACTCACTGTGTTCGACGTCAAGGTCGCGCCAACCCGAGTCTTCACGAACGAGCTGGGGGAGACGCTAGACGGGTCCAACGTTTCGAAGGTATGGCATCGTCTCCCGAAGGTGGCGGGAGTACCACGCGCCCGGCTTCACGACGCCTGGCACATGCACATGTCGATGCTCATCGGTCACGGGGTCGATGTGCGCACGATCGCGGATCAAGCAGGACACGCTGATCCGGTACTCACGCTCAGGCAGTAGAGCCACGCGCTGGAGGCGCGTCGCCGGCAGGCAGCGAATCCGCTTGATGCTGTGCTGGAGTAGCGTTGCCCGAGTATGGTCGGGCGTGAGACTACGGACTCTCAGGGGCGCAGCACTCATCGTTGGGGTCGTCGTGGTAGTTCTTTGGGCGTCATGGGTTGTGGGCGTGCCGGCTGAGCTCGCAGTCGCCGCCGCCGGCCTCATTCTGAGTCTCGCGCTTTTCTACGGGACGCTTCTTCTCGTGGAGGAGGGGCGACTGATGCGAGAGGCGAGCTTCGCGCCTGGGATCGCGGTCACGATTGGGCCCAACCAATATTCGGCTGCCGTGCACGAGTTGAGGATCTGCAACTACGGCTCGGGTCCCGCGCACGGCGTCACGTTCGATTTGGACGGTGACCTGACGATCCGAGGTTCCGCTGGCACGAAGAGCGCGTTGAGCGAGCTGCGGGTGTTGCGAGAGGGGCTCAGATTCTTGGAACCAGGAGGTGAGTACGGGACTGTCGTTGGCGGCCCCGACTTCCTTGCCGACAACGCGCCTCCGGACTCCGGACCAGCCACGTCCGTTCTGTTGGCCTCTCGCTTTCGTAGCGGCTCCGGCCAGGTGTACGAAAGCGAGTCGTGGCTGGAGCTTCGGGAGTTTCTGTGGGCCACACCTCCGCTTGAAACGATTGCCCAGGCTCTCAAGAAGCGAGCGACGCCGTAACCGTCTGCCATGGACGAGAGTCGATCCGTGGTACGCCACATCTTCGTGCGGCGTAGCTACTCGGTAGCTGCTCACGGATAAGAATCGTCCCCCGGACACCTTCGGTCCGGGGGCGATTCGTCGTCTAGGACGACCATTCCCTTGGTGGGTCGTGTAGGACTCCAACCTACAACCCGCTGATAAATAACCGAGCCTGATGGCTCCTGTGCTCGGAGCGCCCGTGCTAGAGAGCGTTGCACGCGATCCGGTCCAGCCTGTGCGGCCACGAACGGACCGCTGACCACAAGGTCGAACTCACCCCAGGCATCGGTCACGGGTTGGTGACGACGGGGCAGGGGGCCCCACTGCTTTGCCTGTGCCCGCAACTAACACTGGGGCCTCAATCGACCGATGGAAGCCCCTTGCGTACGGTCTCGACGGTGCTCGGACTCTGTGCGGGTGTGGCGATGGCCAGATGGCTGTAGACCTAGCTGGCAGCGGAACCGTGCGCCTCGTTCTCATAGGCGAAAGCCTTGGCCGCACCGAAGGAGTCGATCGCGGAGCTCGTCGGTGAGATGTGATCCCATCCAGGCGAGAGGAAGACGTTGTAGGTCGCATTCGCGCTGTCGATGACGCATGAGCCTCTAGCCGTCCCAGCGAAGGTGGTAACGATCAGGCCGAAGAGCTTGTCTCCGACTTGCGCTGCTCCGAGTGGGCCGGATGCGTCGGCACGTACGATGAGCCCGAAGCTGTCACCCGAGCCAGCGACATCCATGAGAAGCGCCCAGTGGTCTGCATCCTGCCAGGGCTCACGACGACGTCGTGGCAGAAGACGAGATTGACGAACGAGCTCGCGCGGATGGTGGCTACTGGCGTGAGCGAAGCCTCGCTGCAGCACTTTGGCTATGGAAGGAGCGTCACGGAGGCGAGTCGGGCTCCGTCGGTCGGAGCGAGGCGCTCCGCGTCGCGCTCATGACGAACCGGATCGCGTCATCCCCGCACGACGCTCGACCTGCGCGACGGGACGGTCCAGCAGGACGACGCCGATCCTGACGTTCGCTGCCGGCATGCTGAGGTACGGGGCCGTTAACTTGCTCGGCGGGGCGCTGCACAACGACATGACGCTGGCGATTCCCATGGGGATCGCCGTGGTCTCGGCCGGCTGGTTGATGGTCGTCGTCGGCGCACGGGGGTGACGAGAAGGGCACGTCGCCAGGGCCCGGCATCCCGCCAACGAACATCGCACACCGTTTGCGCGGATTCCGAACTAGGATTGCCCGCGTGGGGACCGACGCCACGATTCTCATCGTCGATGACGAGCCGGTGAACCTGACGGTTCTGACCGAAGTGTTGCGGCCAACGTACGACGTCCGGGTCGCGAGTTCGGGCGAAGCTGCGTTGCGGGCCGCCGCAACGCCACCGGTTCCAGACCTCGTCATCCTCGACGTGATGATGCCGGGGATGGATGGCTTCACGGTCATGGCGCGCCTTCGGTCGGGCCCGACGACGGCCAGGATCCCGATCTTGTTCCTCACCGCGTTGGACGATGCGGATAGCGAGAAGCGAGGGTTCGACGCAGGTGCGGCGGACTTCGTGACCAAGCCGATCCGGTCGGCCGTGGTGCGTGCCCGGGTCCGGTCGCAGCTCCAGATCCGTTGGGCTCAGGACGCCCTCGAAGAACGGAATCGGACGCTCGAGGAGGAGGTCGTCCGGCGGGTGGCCGACATGACCGCGGCGCAGCATGCGGGCATTCGCGCGCTCGCCCACGTTGCAGAAACGCGCGACACCGACACCGGCTTGCACATCTTTCGTACGCAGCGTTTCGTCGAGGAGCTCGCCTCGGCCTTGCAGGACCAACCTCGGTTCGCCGACCATCTCACGCCGTCCGCGATCGATCTGATCGTTCGATCCGCCCCCCTTCACGACTTGGGCAAGATCGGGATTCCGGATCGAATCCTGCTCAAGCCAGGTCCCCTCGACGATGAGGAGTGGATCGTGATGAAGAGCCATACCGTCCTGGGTGACGAGGCGTTGGCACGGGCGGAAGCGGAGGTGGCTCGGCCGGTTGCGTTTCTGCCGATCGCTCGGTCGATCGCACGGTCGCACCACGAGCGCTGGGACGGAAGGGGCTATCCGGACGGCCTTCGCGGCGAAGACATCCCGATTCCCGCCCGCTTGATGGCCGTGGCGGACGTGTTCGATGCCTTGATCTCCAAGCGTGTCTACAAGGACGCCTTCGACGTCCAGCAGGCGACCGAGGAGATCCTGGCGGGCTCCGGAACGCAGTTCGACCCTGACGTCGTCGCGGCGTTCGAGTCCCGCCTGGCTGCATTCGCGGCCATCGCGGCCTCCTGATGGCGGGGCGGGCGTCCCTTGGCGACGCTCGTTCCGAGTGCGATCCTCGAGAGCGAGTTCGCCAGGAGGGATGTGGGTCGCCTCGATGGTGGTAAGTCCACGCATACGAGCATCTGATGGGCGCTAACCCAGTCCTCTTCGGCTTAGTGCTGAACGCGGGCATCTTGCTTGGCATGGCGCTGATCGCGGCGTGGGCCCCACAATCGTTGGGTCAAGCGACCCGTCTGCGAGCGCGACTCTTCACGGGCGTGCTGGTGGCCGCTTTCGGAATGGCCGTCATGCTGGCGCCCGTCGAGTTCGCGGACGGTGTCGTGTTCGACGTGCGCTCGGTCGTTCTGTCGTTGTCGGGCCTGTTCTTCGGATTCGTGCCAACGGCGATCGCCGTGTCGGCGACCAGCCTCTTGCGCTGGGTGCAAGGTGGCGTCGGAGTTCCGTACGGCATCGCGGTCATCGTGGCGTCCGGCGCAGTGGGCGTCGCGTGGCGTCGCTGGCGCGGCGAGTCGGTGCGTGGGCTTCGCCCGCTCGAGCTGTACGGCTTTGGGCTGGTCGTGCACGTTGTCATGGTCGCGATTCTGTCGACGCTGCCGGCTCCGGTTCTGCAAGGGTTCTGGCAGCAGGTTGCGGGGCCGGTCCTGGTGATCTACCCACTCGCGACGCTGATCGTGGGGCGGCTGCTGGTGACGCGCTTCGAGAACGAGGCCCGCCGGGACGAGCAGGTCCAGCGAGAGATCGAACTCCGCGTCGAGGCGGAACGCAGCGAGCAGCGGTACTCGGCAGCGCTCCAACGCTTGGAGCTGTTGATGCAGCATGCACCGGCGGCACTCGCGATGTTCGACCGCGATCTTCGCTACACGGCGGTCAGTCGACGCTACGTCGATGACTTCGATTTGCATGGGCGCGAGCTGATCGGCCGGTTCTACTACGACGCGTTCCCTGAGATCCCCGAGCACTCCCGGGAGGCCAATCGTCGAGCCCTGGCGGGTGAGACCGTCGAAGGAGAGGACGACGGCTGGTTCGTGCGGGCCGACGGCACGAAGATGTGGACGCGCTGGGAGGTTCGACCCTGGTTCGACGATCAGGGCGAGATCGGTGGAATCGTCCTCCTGACCGAGAATCTCACCCGACTCGTGGAAGGACGGCGTGAGATCGAAAAGCTTTCGCGGGCGGTGGAGCAGAGTCCCGAGAGCATCGTGATCACCAACGTCGATGCCGAGATCGAATACGTCAACGACGCCTTCCTGCAGTCGTCAGGGTTCACGCGTGACGAGGTGATCGGCCAGAACCCGCGCATCCTCAACTCTGGCGAGACGCCGCCGGCGACCTATCAGGAGATGTGGGCCACGCTGAGCGAAGGGCGCGCCTGGCGGGGCGAGTTCATCAACCGGCGCAAGGACGGAAGCACGTACGTCGAGGAGGCGACGATCTCACCGGTTCGCGACGTGGCAGGCGAGGTGACGCACTACGTTGCCGTCAAGGACGACGTGACGAAGCAGCGGCGAACCGAACGCGAGCTCGAGGAACACCGCAGTCACCTCGAGCGGCTGGTCGATGAGCTGGCGAATCAAGCGGCCTTGTTCGAATCCGTCATCAAGGCCATCCCGGATGCCGTCGTCTACACCGACATCGAGCGCAAGGTGGTGGGCGTCAATCCGGCATTCACGTCCATCCTCGGCTTCAACCTGGAGGACCTTCGGGACAAGACGACAGCGTTCTTCTATGAGAGCGAACAGGAGTACGCGCGTCAGGGCAGGATTCGGTACAACCTGACCGCGGCTGAGGCGGCCCGTCCCTACGTGGTTTCTTACCGTCGGAAGGATGGCTCGACCTTCCCGGGAGAAACCCTCGGAACCGCGATCAAGAGCGCCGATGGAACGACCCTCGGCTTCATCGGAGTCATTCGCGACATTACCGAGCGCAGGAAGGCGGAGGCCCAACTGCGAGAACAAGGTGAAGAGCTCGTTCGGCATCGCGACCACCTTGAAGAACTGGTCGACGAACGCACAGCGCAGTTGACCGAAGCCCAACAGCTGGCGGAATCGGCGAACGTCGCCAAGAGCGTGTTCCTTGCGAGCATGAGCCACGAGATTCGCACGCCACTGAATGCGATCGTCGGCCTGACGCACTTGCTCCTTCGTGATGATCCGACGCGGCACCAGCGCGATCGGTTGGGCAAGGTCGATCATGCGGCCCAGCATTTGCTGTCGATCATCAACGACGTCTTGGATGTCGCCAAGATCGAGGCCGGCAAGATGGTCCTCGACGATCGCGATTTTCACCTGTCCGCGGTGCTGGATCACGTCCGGTCGATCATCGCCGCGTCGGCCGAGGCAAAGGGCGTGACCGTGGACGTCGACCGGGATCACGTACCGTTCTGGCTTCGTGGCGACGCTGCGCGCCTGCGTCAGGCGCTGTTGAACCTGGCGGGGAATGCCGTGAAGTTCACGGAGCGTGGAACGATCCACGTGCGCAGCGATCTCGTCGAGGAGACGGACCGCGGCTTGACGGTGCGCTTCGAGGTGGAGGACACGGGGATTGGGGTCGACGCGGACGTGCTCCCGACCTTGTTCGACGACTTCGAGCAGGGCGACACGCCCGTCGGGGGCAATGGCGGGGGTGGTCATGGCGGGACGGGATTGGGCCTTGCGATCACACGACGGCTTGCGGAGTTGATGGGTGGCGAGGTGGGCATGGAGAGCACGCCAGGGGTCGGGACGCGTGTCTGGTTCACGTGCAAGCTTCAGCGGGGTCGCGGCATCATGCCGAGTGGTGTCGAGGAGAACGCGACCTCCGAGCCGCGGCCGGTCGAGGCGAATCCGTTCGCGGGGAAGACGGTCCTTCTCGCGGAAGACAATGCGATCAATCGCGAGGTTGCGGTCGAGCTGCTGCACGGGTTCGGTCTCGACGTCGAAACCGCTGGAACCGGGCGCGAAGCGGTCGAGCGGGCTCGCAGGCGTGCGTACGACCTGATCCTCATGGACGTCCACATGCCCGAGATGAACGGGCTCGATGCGACGCGTTCGATCCGGTCGCGATCTGCCAATTCCCACGTACCGATTCTCGCGATGACGGCCAACGCCTTCGAGGACGACCGCAAGGCGTGCTATGCGGCCGGCATGAACGATTTCGTTGCGAAGCCGGTCAATCCGCCGCGGTTGCGATCCACGCTCACCGAATGGCTGTCCCGCTCGGCCACCGTCCCTGCCGAGATCGGTTCGGGAGCTCGCACGGTGGACGAGGAATCATCGAGGCCTACCGAGGCCGCCGGCAACGCGGACGCGGGCGAAGCCGGCTCCGACGGTGCGTCGACACGCGCGGGCGCATGGCAGTGGGACGGTCTGGACGCCGCGGCGGGCCTCTCGGTCGTGAACGGCGACGAAGCGCGCTACCTCCTTCTGTTGCGGAGGTTCGCGACGACGCACGCCGAGGACGCCCATCACCTGCGCCGGGATCTGGCCGCCGGATCCCTCGATGCGGTGCGGCAGCGGGCGCATGCTCTCCACGGCGTGGCGGGAACGCTCGGAGCCTGGCGGCTGCGCGAGGCCGCGAGCGAGCTCGAGCGGAGCCTGCGCTCGGGTGATACACCGGATCCGCGTGACGTCGACAAGGTCGGAGAGGAACTCGGTGAGCTCGTCCAGCGCGTGTCGGCCCTGCCGGACGCGGGTGAGGACGCTCCGTCGAGCGAGACGACGCCGGTGTCGGACATCTTGTCGCGCTTGCGGTCGCTACTCGCGGAGGATCGCCCCGAGGCGGCCGAATGGCACGGCGCTCATCGTGCGACGCTCCGGAAGGCCCTTGGGGCGGATGCGGCCGAGTTGGAGGCTGCGATCGAACGGTACGACTTCATCCGGGCGCGCGACGTGCTGGCTCGTCGCGGCGACGTGGGCGGCTGAGCACCGCGCGCGCGGCTTCCCGCAGCCGTCGAGCCGAACGGGCGTCCGGTCACCGCAACGCCACAGTATGACCGCTCCAGCAATGGGCACAGTGGCCATCGTTGGCGTCCTGGAACGACGGGAACTCGTCCGGTCGGTGAGACCGGTGGAACGTGCCGTCGTGGGTTCGTGGAGGTCAGCGGCGCAGCATCGAGTGGGGCGCTCATCGTCGAGGAAGGTCGAGGGTAGCGCTTGCGCGCGAAGGCCAGCGGTGGCAGCGACGTAGCAGCGGAGGCCACGGAAGCGCCCCTCGGTCTGGGGCCGAGGGGCTAGACCTCGCGTTCTGGACGCTCTTTCTTATGGTGGGTCGTGTAGGACTCGAACCTACAACCCGCTGATTAAGAGACCTCGAAGGTCACCTTTCGGGACTACCATCCCGACAGGTCCGGAACCATGGGAACCCAGTCCACGTCGACGGTTCGTCGACGTGGTCGATCGTCCGGTACAAGCATGAATCACGGCGAAAGAGGTGCCGGTAAGGT
>Ga0102941_1001387_pt1 | contig 11324 bp, 9 predicted proteins | sample SalPonR2_C_D2_MG_FD_79281 | JGI IMG/M metagenome (GOLD analysis project Ga0102941, IMG submission 79281) | Salt pond soil microbial communities from South San Francisco under conditions of wetland restoration - Salt Pond MetaG R2_C_D2_MG | ecosystem: Environmental > Aquatic > Marine > Intertidal... | reverse complement strand
CCCCCACCGAGATTTAGAACTTAAGCGTGAAGCGAAGGGGTTGGGTTTATAGCCAACCTCTTTCATCTTCTGTTCAATACGCTCTCTTAACGGCGCTGCTACCAAAACAGGATTATTGAGCACCCTAGAAACGGTAGCAGGCGAGGTGTTGCAAAGGTTTGCTATCTCGGTGATGGTATATTTATACACTTCATATCCCCTAATTGAAAACGTTTTCAGCCATATAAATGGTATGGGGCATCCCGAAAAATGTCAAGAAAAATTATGCCAATTGCTTCACTTGTTGCTGCACTTGTTACTTCACTTGTTGCTGCAGGCTTTGACTCTTCACGTTCTAGAGCCCTTCGTTCTTCTTGCCGTAATGATTTTTGGCGAAATTTTGCATAGCATCGATCTCAGCCCGAGTAAAAGTCCTGATATCGCTGCCCATAAGTTTTGCAAATAGAAAGATTTGGGCATTCTTCTCCAGAACAAGGCTCACCTTCAAGGTCATCTTCATATCCTTACCGCAGGTAAGGGCGCCATGTCCGGGAAGAAGCACGGCATTTTTGTTCCCAAGCCACTTTACCGCGGTTTCCGCCAGTTCGGGGGAACCCGGTAACTGGTACGGTTTTGCAGTCAACACTTCATCGCCGACAATCTGAACAAAATCCTCACTTACCGCCTTCATAGGAGTATCGGTAACACCAAAAACAGTAGAATAAGTAGGATGGGTATGGATCACAGCATTCGCATCTTTCCGCTCTCTGTACACTGCAGCGTGCATATTTTTTTCGATGGAGGGTTCAGCCTCCCCATCAATAATCTCCAAATTCTGATCCATCACTACCACATGCTGCGGTTTGATACTTACATAGTCCATGCCGCTCGGGCTAATATATATGAGGCCGGTTTCCGGATCGCGGGCACTGATATTTCCCCACGTACCGACGGTAATTGCCTTCTCTATCATTTCAACGCCCGTATCTACAATAAGCTGCTTGTAACTGCCTTTCACTAAATTCTTCAAAATTACTCCTTATGGTTTCTTATGTTTGTTTTATAACATATTTATGTTCTTAACGTAACACTTATATTTTTCTATGTCAATATATTGACAAATTATTACGATTTACTTTTTTTTATACACATATTATACTCTTACTATGAAGAGTAAAGAGAAACGATTGTCCTACTTAAAGAAAATGCTCCAAATTGAAAATTCATTAAAAATATCCGAGATATCTGAAAGACTCGGGGTCTCACCAATGACAACCCGTCGAGACATCGATATACTTGCCCACCAGGGTATAGTAAAGGTGTTACATGGGGCCGTGGTATATAATTCAAATAACTATACCGGCGGCCTGTCCGATTACATGCTAAACGTAGCAGAAAATCTAAACGTCGACAAGAAAAAGGAAATCGGGCGAAGGGCCGCTACATTTGTTGAAGAAAACGATATACTATTTATAGATGCGGGCTCTACCACTGAATCATTTGCCAACTATCTTCCGACGGATTTTCCCTTTACCGTAGTATGCTATTCCATTAACATTTTTTTGGCTGTAGCAGGACACAAAAATGTCAATATCATCCTTGCAGGTGGTACGTACAACCGCACAACAACTATCCTGGAACAACCGAAGATCTCCGAGGTATTACACAATAATCGTACAAAAAAAGCATTTATCTCCGCCGGCGGTTTTCATTCTAAACTCGGCCTTACCTGTGCACACCAAAGCGAATGCCATGTAAAAAAAACCGCTATTTCCTCCAGCGTTGAATCCTTTTTGCTCATTGATTCGAGTAAATTCGGCAGTGTACACTCCTGTTTTTTCGCTAAGCCCGATGCCTTCAACCACATAATAACCAACAAAGATGTTCCCTGGGATTATAAAAACCTCTTAGATGATCAAACCTTCACAGTTCATTATGTCTAAAAAGACGTTTTCATGAAGTAAAAAGTGTACTTTTATTGTAATTATATTCGAATTTTTGTTTGCGAAACTAAAAATAGTGTGTTATTCTTAGTGAACAATGAAACCGTTTTCATAAGGAGGATGGAATGAACTCCAGAATAGAAGCCCTTAGGGAAGGATTAGTAGAAACTATACCCGAAATCTGTTCAGAAAGGGCTGTAATTTTTACAGAATCAATGAAAAAAAGCGAAGGAAAACCCATTGTAAAGAGGCGGGCACAGTCCCTTTACGACGTACTTAATAAGATGACGATTTTCGTCCGGGAGGGAGAACTCCTGGTGGGAAATCAGGCAAGTACTGTTCGCGGTGCCCCGGTATTCCCCGAATATTCGGTAGACTGGATCTTAGATGAGTTTGAAGGCAAGCCCTATCACTTTTCAGAACGCCCCTGCGACAAGTTTACCTACACTGAAGACACAAAACAAAAGGTACTTGAAACAATAGACTATTGGAAGGGGAAAACTCTAATAGAAAATGTCTGGAGCGAGTTACCCGAAGAGGCCCGTACCGCCTGGGAAATAAACGCTATCGACGACACATGGTGTGCCGCCGCCGGGCTTGGTAACGTATTGCCCGACCACGAAATGGTACTGACCCACGGCCTCAATTACGTAATTGCCAAAGCAGAACAACAGTTAGAAAAACTTGACCTTACCGAACCGGACACAGTAAGTAAATACTGGTTCCTCCAGGCCGTCATTACCGCCAATAAAGCGGTCATCAACTTTGCCAATCGCTACGCCGATCTGCTTGAAAAGGAAGCCGAAAAAGCTGCAGACTCTGTAAGAAAAGAAGAACTTCTTACAATGGCCTCCAACTGTCGCCGCGTACCCGCACAACCCGCCGAAACATTCTGGCAGGCGGTCCAAACAGTGTGGTTTATCCAATTGATATTGCAGCTTGAAACCAACGGTCATGCAATATCATTGGGCAGATTCGATCAGTATTTATGGCCTTACTATAAAAAGGACCTTGATAAGGGAGTTATGAGCCGTGAAAAAGCTCTGGAAATTGTAGAATCCTTTTTTATAAAGGCGAACGAAATAAACAAGCTGCGGTCCTGGCCCGACAGCGAATACTTCCCCGGCTACCATCTTGCGGAAAACCTCGCCATCGGTGGTCAAACCGCAGAGGGAAAAGACGCAGTAAACGATCTTACCTATGTAGTGCTGGATGCAACAGCCGAACTCAAACTCACAAAACCATCGGTTTCGCTCAAATGGTTCGAAGGCACCAGTGACGAGTTCATGGACCGGGCCCTGCAAGTAGTCGAACAACACAAGGGAGGCCAACCAGCCCTCTACAACGACCTTGGCGTAATGCGTATTCTCGACAATATGGGCGTTAAAAAAGAAGACCAGTACGGCTGGGCACCTGTAGGATGCATAGAAGCCTCAGTACCAGGAAAATGGGACTTCGCTGCCAAAGGAAGTTGGCTTAACGTAGGAAAAATCCTTGAAATTACCCTAAATAACGGGACGGACCCCAACACAGGCATTACTCTTTTACCGGGGGACGGTGACCTGACCACCTTCAAAAGCACCAAGGAGATCGTAAAAGCACTAAAAAGGCAGCTCCACTACTACATGGAACTGCAGGTCATAGTAGAACATATCAGCGATGAAATGCATATTCTCCACGATCAAAACGCATTTCGCTCTTCCCTGGTCCACGACTGTATCGAACGGGGCAAATCCCTTATTGAAGGAGGAGCAGTCTACACCGCCGACGGCGGCCCCACAGCCGGTGTAAACTCCGCGGGGGATTCACTCGCGGCTATTGAATACGCCCTCTTCGACAAAAAAATTCTTACCCCCGATCAGCTGATGCATGCCCTCAAGACCAACTTTGAAGACGACAGTACCTCACCGACGGGAGAAGAAATTCGACAGCTTCTTGTAAATAAGGCCCCCAAATTCGGCAACGACGACGATTATGCAGACCGCTATGTTGTCGACCTGGGTGAATATCTCGGCTCCACCTATCAAAAAGATTTCAAGAGTTCCCGCTACGGCAAAGGCCCCGTACCCGCGAGTTTTGCTCTCAGCCAAAGTTCAGTTACCGGCAACGTCGCCTTCGGTAAATCCGTCGGCGCTTTACCAAACGGAAGAAAAGCGGGGCTCCCCGTCAACAACGGGGTATCCCCAGCAAACGGCGCAGAACAACACGGGCCTACTGCAACAATCAACTCCGAAGCAAAACTGCCGAGCATCTGGTTTCAAAAGGGATCAATCTTCAATATGCGCCTGACTCCCCAAACCCTTAAGGACCCCGAAGGCAGAAAGCGGGCACTTGCACTGGTAAAAACTCATTTCAAAAATATGCAGTATCACATCCAGTTTAACGTCCTTGACGACGCAACATTGGAAGAGGCGCAGGACAATCCGGAACAATACCGTGATCTCATGGTTCGTATTTCCGGCTACAGCGCCTTTTTCACCCCATTAAACAAAGAACTGCAGAATGATGTCATTCAGCGAATGAAATTCAATATGTAAGACTGTAAACTGTAAGATTGTAGCACCAACCAAAGGCTGCCCCTTTACCGGGCGGCCTTTTTTTGCTAAAAAGTTCTTCGAAAAGTTCTTCCCATAAATCTTTTACCCTTTTGAATTATTAGATATAATACCTCGAACTATCCGCATACATTAAGGTAAATTCATGAATAAAGCATTCGACAATCAGACCTATCTTAGACAACAGGCCTCCTTCATCCGCGACCGCATGCGCCGCTTCGACGGCCGGCTCTACCTCGAATTCGGCGGCAAACTGGTAAACGACTTTCACGCCGCCCGGGTACTTCCCGGGTACGACCCCAATGTAAAAGTACGATTGCTGAAGGAGCTTCAAAGGGATGCGGAAATAATCCTCTGCATACACGCAGGGGCCATTGAACACCGAAAAATGCGGGCGGACTACGGAATTACCTACGATGCCGATGCCATGAAGCTAATAGACGATCTGCGTGCCTGGGGCCTTACCGTTTCGGGGGTGGTCATAACCCGCTGGAAGGACCAGCCCCAAGCCCAGGCCTTTCGGACAAAAATTGAGAACCGGGGTATCCGAGTCTACGCTCATACGCCCATTAAGGGCTACCCAAATGATCCAGACCTTATCGTTTCACCGGAGGGGTACGGCTCCAATCCTCGCATTGAAACCACCCGCCCCCTGGTAGTAATAACCGGCCCGGGCCCCGGGTCCGGAAAGATGGCTACCTGCCTGTCTCAGATCTATCACGATTACCAACAGAACATCCGTGCCATGTACGCTAAGTTTGAAACTTTCCCCATATGGAACCTTCCCCTGAACCACCCGGTGAACAAAGCCTACGAGGCGGCCACCCTCGACCTGCAGGACTACAACCTGACCGACCCCTACCACCTTGAAACTACCGGGGAGCGGGCGGTCAATTACAACCGCGACATTGACTCTTTTCCTATTCTGCGGGCCATCCTGGAGCGAATAACCGACGAAAGGGATATCTACAAATCCCCCACAGAAATGGGGGTCAACCGCGTCGGTTTTGCTATAATAAATGATGAAGCGGCCCGTGAAGCAGCTAAACAGGAGGTGGTGCGGCGCTATTTTCGCTGTATCTGTGAACACATGATGGGAGCGGTAGACGACGAGGCAGTGACTAAAGCGAAGCAGCTTTTAGAAGAACTCAAAATACCCCCCGAATACCGCAAGGTTGTACCCGCCGCCCGCCGGGCCGCTGAAGAGGCCAGACAAACCACTGCGGCAGAACCTGAATCACCCCATGCAAAAGGGGTGGACTCGGTGTGGTGCGGGGCCGCCCTGGAGCTCGACGACGGACGCATAGTCACCGGTAAAAACTCAACACTTTTGCATGCCGCCACCGCCGCGGTCCTGAACGGGGCAAAGACCCTGGCGGGGCTCCCCGATTCCATTCACCTGCTCTCCCCCATCGTAATCGAATCAATCTCCCGCTTTAAGCAGGAGGTACTGCAGCGAAACCGCCCGAGTTTGGACGTAGAGGAATCCCTCATCGCCCTTTCCATTAGCGCTGCCCTCAACCCCACCGTCCAGGCATGCATCGACCGCCTCCACGAACTGCGAGGCTGCCAGATGCACCTGACCCACCTTCCCACTCCAGGAGATGAAGCGGGGCTGCGGAAGCTCGGAGTCAACCTTACCTCCGATCCCCAGCATGCCGGCCGGCAGCTGTTTGTGGAGTAAGGGGTAATTACTTAACTATCACCCTATGGGTGAAATCTCTCGCCAAGCTTAATTCCGCCTTTTACAATTTCGTAGTGAAAAATATCTCGGCTGTGACTACAGCCCCTCATTTTAAGAACGTTCAGCAATTTCTCCACCTGCTGTTCTCGCTCCACATACTGCATCAGTATAACCCCGTCGACTACCGAACTGAGCCGCATAGTATTGGTCTCCAGGGCGCTTAACAACTGCCCCTTCTCCGCACCAAAGTTAGCGGACATCAAATAAGAGAGTATGCTTGTAATTCCTCTGCTTTTAAGATAGGCGGCCAGCTGTAAAAGAAACTGCCGAACACTCTCACTTTCCATAGAAGCGGACATAATACTGGAGATAGAATCTACAACCACTCGCTGTGCACCGGTCTTTTCCACAATCTCTGCAATCTCGTTGAGCAGTTTGTCGGGAAAAAGATCGATTAAGTTACTGCTGACAAAATGAAATACTCCATCAGCTTCATGCCGGGAAAGGTCCCAGCCATGGGCCTCGGCGGTTTTGCGAATTTGCTCAATCGGCTCTTCCAGAGCTACAAAGACACCCCTCTCTCCTGTCCGAATTCCCTCTTCAAGAAACTTGAGAGAAGAGAGGGTTTTCCCGCTGCCCGTCGTTCCGGAGATAAGAACAATGTGACCCTTTGGGATGCCCCCGTCAAGGGCCGCATCCAGTCCCGGTATCCCGAAACACTTTCTCTCCGAGAAATCTGTTAGTGCGGTACCGCGGTCTGCGGCAATCTTAGGAAACACGCGAAGTCCATACTCATTTATATCAAACTGTACATACCCGCTTCTGTACCCCACTCCCCGCATCTTCGTTACCAGCATCTTTCGAATCAACTGTTGTTCCCCAGGAAGAATTTGGAGCTTAATAACCCCATCGGTTACATACTCTTCTACCTTAGTACTTGCACAATTATTTCCGGTATCCTGTTGTTCAGAACTAATGATGCCCGTTAATCCCATCTCCTTAAGTTTCATCGTAAGATAATAAATAAATTTGCGAACCCTACTTTCATTGCTCAACTGGGTAAAAAGAGAAGAAAGGCTGTCCAGTACAATACGCTCGGCGTGGGCCTTTTTCACCGCCTGTTGTATTCGAAGCAGGATAGGATACAGATCGTAATCATCAGAGACCTCTTCCGTATCCCCCTCCGATTGGCTGAGATCAACAAACACAAGGCTTTCGTTTTCCTGCAGCTTCATGTAGTCCCAGCCAAAATTTCCAACATTCTCGATGATTGAAGAAGGCTTTTCTTCAAAGGAAACAAAAACACCGTTTTCCCCGTACTCGGTAATGCCCCTGTAGAGAAATTCGTTAAGAAAAACAGTCTTTCCAGAACCAGCCGAACCGGTAATTGTCAGCATCCTTCCCCGGGGGATACCCCCTTCAAGCATCGCATCAAAACCCTTAATACCAGTGGCCATCTTAGTGACTTTCCTTTGCTTTTCCATTACCCTCTTCCTCTAAACTATCTTATGGCACCAACTCTAAACCTGCAAGTACACTCCGTTCGTCCGAAAGACTTCCAATAATTTTACGAACCGGAGGAGGTGCCTTTCGCACTACCGTGGGGGTGACCATAATGTTATCTTCCTCCGCTAATTCCGGTTCTACCAAGAGGTCAACAACTATCAACTCATAATCATTCTGAAAGTTCTTTTCCATTATGCTTTGTAATTCGTGGATGGAGTTTTTGGATCGGGCTGTCTTGCCGATCACATAAAGGACGACCTTTGTTTTTTCTTTCATATAAAGTACTCGATAGGGCAGTGTACCCTAATTTATATCTGGAGTCTACACAGGGAGTCTACAGGTTTTCTTCAGTGTATAACTGCAGCTCAATCATCCGCTCAAGCACCTGTTCACGGCTGACCTCAGGAAAATTCGCCAGAACAAGCTCTTTCGCAAAAAGTTTTGTGATGTACTTTAATTTACGGCTTTTATTCCGTGAGGCATAGATAAAGTCGGCGTGGCCGTTGTTAATAATAATAATATACCGCTCGTCATCGTATCGGCTCCGCCACAGTTCTCCGGGGGCCTTACGATAGGTATACCCGGGCAAGCCCTTTTTACGACGGTCCTCCGCGGATCCCCCGAGAGCCTGATCACTCAGCTCGGCGGTAACCGTTATTAATGCCTCGCATAAAACCTCTGTATCTCCCTGGGTGATAATACATCCGATACTGGTAACACAGGGTTCATCCGGAGCGGTAAACTCAGCAAACAATCCCTCGGAATTATCTAAACTCCCCTCGCCATCGGTTATCTCCCAGGAGACGGAAAACCCGGCGTCAAGGCGAGCCCCTTTTTTGTCTTTGGCTATTACAGAGAGCTTCTTTTTTTCACCCACGGGCACAATCGCCTTGGAGGGTGATATTTTTGCTTTAAACAGAGGTCCCGGTATTTCAAAGAACTCTTTCTGGGAAGAACTCTCTGATTCTGAGGCTGCTTCGGCAACATACACCGGAGAGGCAACTTCATCCTGTTCTTCACCCTCAAGATAAACCGTTTTTATATTTTGTCCAGAACCCCTCTTACCAACGCCGATATCCGAAGCGGTGCCTTTTCCATTTTTTTGGCCGGCGCCTATAGATAACCATCCGTATTCTTCATCCGGAAGATAAGAAAGGGCTTCCTTAATTGCTTTTGAAATCCGGCTAAGAATTTTATGGCTTGCCTTTTCCTCCTCCGCCCTCTTCTGTTCTTCAATAATATCAATCAAGGCACCGGTCAATGGTTCCATGGAAACCAAAAAGCTCTCAAATGCGTCATCATAAATTATTCCGTCCCGCGTGCCGGGGGTAAGCTGCAGAAAAGGAACATCAATAATCCCGGTAAGATACCCAGAAGTCCAGGGTTCACATGCAAACTGATCAATACTACTGATAGAAGGAAAAACCCTAGTACCATTTCTGTAGAGTCCTACTCGGTTCTCATAGGAGGCTTCATTCAGGTACAACTCGTGATACACCTCTCCCATCGGGCAATTCACATCAGGAAGGTGGTGTAAAAGCCGACCGCTAAACTTATGGGGTTCAACAATAAGCTCTTTCCGGGCGCTCCGATCAACAATCTTAATTAGTACATTTTTCTTGTTGATCCTCTCCCGTAATTCAGAGGCTAGATAATTCTGTATCTTCTCCCCGTTGAGCTGACGGACCCCCGGCAGAATCGGGCAAATAAACAGCTCGGTTCCCCCGGAGGTGAGAAGTTTTTTATCTTCACTGATAGAGTATCCAGGGTTATTGCGAACAAGCTTCATTTTTCGGGTGTGCCCTTGCGAGCCCGCCGAGGTAATAGTAAGCTCTTCGCCGACTGTCCAGAAACTCAACAAGCCGATGCCGAATTCCCCCTGAATGCCCTCAGCACCGTCTTTTTTTAGTTTGCGTTTAATAGAATCCGCAATATGGGTGGCAACATACTTAAAATCATCGATCCCGTCGCCATTATCAATTATTTTGAGGTAGTACTTTCCCTTATCCTTCCCCCGTATTAGTGTGATTTCGGTAGCATGCGCGTCAATGCTGTTCTCAACAAACTCAGCAATAGCCTTTAGAGGATTGTTTTGTGAAAGCGCAATAATACTGATCGCGTTCCAGTTGTTGCTAATTTTTAGTTTGCCGGTACCGCTGTTCTTCCCTGTTGCCATATTGACGAGTATGTAAGACTTTACAATCTATTTCAAGATGTCCTGCATGTTCTAACAATGGACTTTGATCCACGACAATCAGTTTTTTACTATTTGTAACCTTGCTAGTAAGAATATATCCACCCTGCTGCATGCGAAACTAAGAAGCAATGGTACTTTTTGTCAAAATACAACGCCGCACTGTAAAATAATATTTGTATAACGAGTAAATTCCCCTGTTCGAATAAAGCCTGTAACCGCCGGATAATTACCGCTTTCATTTAATACCAGGTCCTTAAATTCTTTGTGGGGGATTACTTTTCTGCTAATTTCAGTGTTGTCCCTTATGAGTGGATAGTTTTCAAACTGCTCAACCATACTCAAATTGAACTTTTTCATTTCTTCTGCAAAAACATAGCCTTCTACATCTATCTCATCAATTAATGGAAAAATGACCTGTTCAAAGGATGGGACCCCCGGAACAAAACCAAGATCTATAATCTCAGTACTATTATTCTTAGGAAAGGGGAACCCCCTGTCGGTAATGACAATCAGGTCCCCGTGGCCCACCTTAGAAATCAAATCAAGTATTTGACGATTTAGTATACCCTTACGTTTCATTCCAACCTCTGCACTTAGTATAAAAGGTGTATTAATATCCAGTCAATACAAATTAAAAAGTTATAATAATTATATTCATATTATTGTAGTCCGGTTAAGATCTAAGTGAGGAAGCTTTTTTCATAAAATCTGATACTCTTTGTACATCTATATTATTTTCAATTTTTCCATCTTCCTTAAAATAGCTTCCTACAATTGCACCATCTATTACCGGCATTAATTCATCGAGATTTTCAAATGCTAATCCACTTCCTATTAATACGGGTACCGATACACTCTCTTTAATCACTCTAACATCCTCGTAAGAAGGCGCACTTCCTGTTTTTGTTCCAGTCACTATTACAGCCTCAGCTCCGCTTTCTGCTACATCTTCAGCCTGTTCCGATAATGTTCTATCTGCAATTATACTGTGACTTCCATGTTTTACATGAAAATCACCAAATAACATAATATTCTCGGCTTTAAGAAAAGATCTGTATCTAAGTGCTTCAGGTCCTGCAGCCTGCACCACCCCTGAATTTGAAATATAGGCGTTGGCCAATTCAAAAGCCCGTACCCACTGTGCTCCTGATGATTGTGCTATTGCAATGGCCTGGTTTACACCATTTAGATGTACATTTATTCCAATGGGAAGTTTTACACTGCTTTTCACAGCTAAAGAAGCTGCGGTTATTGCTGAAACAGTTTCAAACCCTATTTTTTCAGGTTTCAGAAAAGGACGATCAAACTGGTTTTCTATTTGTAGTGCATCCACTCCGCCCTCTTCAAGACGACGAGCCTCTGCAACAGCATGGGATATAATCGAATCCATTCCACCTTGAGCATCATATTCAGGGCTGCCGGGGAGAGGTTTTAGGTGCACCATTCCAATTATTGGTTTT
>Ga0102941_1001386_pt1 | contig 11331 bp, 9 predicted proteins | sample SalPonR2_C_D2_MG_FD_79281 | JGI IMG/M metagenome (GOLD analysis project Ga0102941, IMG submission 79281) | Salt pond soil microbial communities from South San Francisco under conditions of wetland restoration - Salt Pond MetaG R2_C_D2_MG | ecosystem: Environmental > Aquatic > Marine > Intertidal... | reverse complement strand
GCTGTTCCGATCCCTCGGCGCCGTCGGCCGCCGCGCCCGGGCCGGCCGCCGCCGTGTCCCTGTCCGTTTCGCCCATTGACCTGTTCTCCATGCTCGAAAAAGCGCCAGCCGCTGCGCGGCCGCCGCAAGTGTTTCCAGTTTATCTGTTGGCTTCCTGCGCCTTATCTGGGGCCTAGTCGCGTGAATTCAAGGCCGATCCCAACAGGCGCGCCGTGATGTCGACGATCGGGATGATCCGGTCATACGCCATGCGGGTCGGGCCGATCACCCCGAGCACACCCACCACTTCGTCGCCCACGGAATAAGGGCTGGCGACCACGCTGACCGATTCCAGGATGCGGTAACCCGACTCCTCGCCGATAAAAATCTGCAGGCTTTCCGCCGCCAGGCACTGGTCCAGAAGATGCAGGATATCGCGTTGCTTGGCGAAGGCCTCGAACAGGCTGCGCAGCCGCTCGATGTTCGACAGTTCCGCGAATTGCATCAGATTGGTCTCGCCGGCCAGCACGAAACCCTGCGCGGGATCCTTGACGGTCTCGAAGGCCTGGCGCGCCATGCTGATCGCACCGACCATCATGCTGTTCATGGTTTCGCGGGTGTCGGCGAGCTCGGCAAGCAGCTTTTCGCGGACGCTGGTCAGCGACTGGCCGGCGAATTGCTCGTTGAGATAGTTTGCCGCCTCACGCAGGTCGTCGCTGCTGTAGTCCCGGTCCATGTGGATGATGCGGTTCTGCACCTCTCTCTCGTCGATGACCAGGATGGCGAGCACACGACGGTCGGACAGCGGCAGGAACTCGATCTGACGCAAGGAAGAGTGGCTGCGGCGCGGCACTGTCACCACGCCGGCCATCCGGGTAAGGCCCGAGAGCAAGGCCGAGGCCGAACCCACCATGTCGCCGTCGCCTGTGCGAACCGCATCCATTTCCGCCTGGAGACGACGAATCGCGGCATCGGACAACGGCTGCACTTTCAGTAGCGCATCGACGAAGAGGCGAATCCCTTTGGGGGTCGGCACGCGTCCCGCGGAAGTGTGCGGCGCGACGACAAGACCCATCTCTTCCAGATCCGCCATCACGTTGCGGATCGTGGCAGGTGACAGATCGAGACCGGAATCCTTCGACAGCGTCCGCGAACCGACAGGCTGGCCGTCCCGGATATAGCGCTCCACCAGCACCTTGAGCAGGTGCCGGGCGCGATCCGACAATTCCGCCTCAACCGATCGATTGGACATGGTTTCTCCGGCGCCGTAAGCACGGGCCTTGCGCGGTGGCGCAGATGACTCGCCAACCTAGCAACGGCGATTCCGCAGTGTCAAGGCAAAGTGCAATGCCGCGATCGCGACAGCGCTTGAAACGGACTTCCGGATGATAACCGCGCACCCTGCACGGTTTCGACGCTGGCCCGTTTTGCAGCTTCGTGCTACAAGAACGCGGCCCCGTGCCCGACATGGAAACTGCATGCGCCGACGATTCCAGACCATCGCCTTGACAGGAAAACACCGTGATCCGCGAGTCGGAGACTCGATGCTGATACTTGCGCGGCACCTTGCAGCGAAAGGCATCCGGGTATTGCTCGACCCGGCGGTGCACCCCGATTTCCCTGCCGGGGACGCCGAGCCACTGCCCGAAGGCGAGTGGTCGGACGTGGCCGACCTCGTCGTGGCCATCGGCGGCGACGGCACCATGCTCTACGCTTCCCGGCTGGTCGCGGGCAAGAACGTGCCGCTGCTCGGCATCAACCGGGGCCGACTGGGGTTTCTCGCCGACATCACGCCGGGCGAGATGTTGCGCCGCCTCGACGAAGTGCTCGGCGGGGACTTCGAGGAGGAGCATCGCCTCATGCTCGAGGCGATCGTCGCCAACGGCGACGATACCCCGCGGCGCGCGCTGGCGCTCAACGACGTCGTGCTGCAGAAACGCGATACGGGACGCATGCTGGACTTCGAGAACTGGATCGACGGCGTCTATGTCAACACTCACGGCGGTGACGGCCTCGTCATCGCCACGCCGACGGGCTCCACGGCGTATGCCCTGTCCGGCGGCGGCCCGATCATTCATCCCTCGCTCGAAGCCATCACGCTCGTGCCGATCTGCCCGCATACCCTTTCCGACCGGCCGATCGTCATCCGCAGCGATGCGCGCATCGAGGTCCGCGTGCTGGAGCGGCCCGATACGCGGGCCGAAGTCTCCTGCGACGGGCAGCCGCTCGGCGAGCTTGTGGCCGGACAGCGCCTGCTGGTGCAAGCGGCGGAGGAACGCGTCGTGCTCATCCATCCGCGCGGATACGACTACTTCCGCCTGCTGCGTTCCAAACTCCATTGGGGGCGCGGCAGCCAGAGCCGTTACGACGGCGTCGGCGAAGGCTGAGCGCCGGGCATGCTGTCCGCAATCTCGGTCCGCGATTTCGCGATCATCGACGCCGTGTCCCTCGAGCTCGGTGCGGGATTGACCGTGTTGACCGGCGAAACCGGCGCGGGCAAGTCGATCCTGGTCGACGCGCTGGGGCTGGTCCTCGGTGATCGTGCCGATGCGAGCGCCGTGCGCCACGGCGCCGTACGGGCCGAGATCACGGCAAGCTTCGAACTCGGCGAGTTGCCCGGAGCCTCCGCCTGGCTGGCCGAGCACGAACTCGATGCAGACGACGAATGCGTCCTGCGCCGCGTAATCGGTGCGGAGGGACGTTCGCGCGCCTGGATCAACGGCAGCGCGACGACCCTGCAGACGCTGCGCGAACTGGGTGAGCGCCTGGTCGAGATCCACGGCCAGCACGAGCACCAATCGCTGGCGCGGCCGGCGGCGCAGCGCGAACTGCTCGATGCCCGCTTGCCGGACAAGGAACCGCTGAGACGACTCGAGGCGGCGTGGCAGAACTGGCGCGAAGCGCAGGCCGAGCGACGGCACCTGGAAGGCGCCGGCCGGGAACGGGAACAACGCCTCGACCTGCTGCGTTACCAGTTCAGGGAGCTGGAGGCATTCGCCCCCGTGGCGGGGGAAGCCGGCGAGCTCGAGGCGGAGTTCTCGCGCCTGGCCAATGCCGGCAAGCTGGCAGAAGGTGCCGGAGCGGCGCTCGAACTGGTCTACGAGGCGGACGCGGGTGCCGCCCACGACGCGGTCGCGCGCGCAGCCGAGTCACTGGCGGAACTGGCTGATTTCGATGCCCGCCTAGCGGATCCGCAGCGCCTTCTCGCCGAGGCCGAGATCCAGCTGGCCGAGGCCGCCACGGAGCTGCGTCGCTACCTGGGCGGGATCGAAATGGACCCGGCACGGCTGGATGTCGTGCAGGCGCGCCTCGAAGGCATTAAGGCGCTGGCCCACAAGCACCAGGTCGGACCCGACGAATTGTCCGCCCGCCAGGCTGATCTCGGCGCCGAGATCGAGGCCCTGGAGGATGCGGAGGTTCGCCTGGGACGCTCGGCCGAAAGGCTGGCGGCGGCCGAGGCAGGCTACCGGCAGGCCGCAGCGAAACTCGGCGCGGCACGAGCAGAAGTGGCAGAGACGCTGTCCACCCAGGTCACGGCGCTGATGCACCAGTTGGGGATGCCCGGCGGCAGATTCGTCGTGGCCGTCGAACATGACACCGAGGGCCCCTGCACGGCGCACGGCCTCGACAGCATCGAGTTCCTGGTGAGCGCCAACCCTGGCCAGCCTCCCGCCCCCGTCGCCCGGGTCGCCTCGGGCGGCGAGCTCTCACGTATCAGCCTTGCGATCCAGGTGGCGGCCAAGAGCGCCCAGCCGACCCCGGTGATGGTGTTCGACGAAGTCGATGCCGGCATCGGAGGCGGCGTGGCGGAAATCGTCGGTCGCCGGCTCGCCGAACTGGGCACACGGGCCCAGGTGCTGTGCGTGACGCACCTCCCGCAGGTCGCGAGCCAGGCGGATCACCACCTCAGGGTCACGAAGCTGACGGATGGCGAGGCCACGAGAACGACGCTCAAGCCACTGACGGAAAAAGAAAAGGTTGAAGAACTCGCGCGCATGCTCGGCGGGGTGGAGATCACCGGCACGACCCGTGCTCACGCCCGGGAAATGCGCAAGCGAGCCGGCCGCGACTGAGCTTCACGCAGCTGCCCCGCTGAAGGTCAGTCGGTGTCGTTGAGGTTCGGGCAGTTCTTGCGCGTGCAGTTGCCGTAGATCACCAGCGAATGGTCGGCCACGGTGAAACCGTGGTTGGCGGCCGCCACGTCCTGGCGTGACTCGATCACTTCATCCACGAACTCTTCCACATAACCGCACTGCTGGCAGATGATGTGGTCGTGGTGCGCGCCGTCGTCCATCTCGAAGACGGCGCTGCCGCCCTCGAAATTGTGCCTTCGCACCAGGCCGGCGGCCTCGAACTGCGTGAGAACGCGGTAAACGGTCGCGAGGCCGATTTCCGCGTCCGAGTCCAGCAAATGCTTGTAGACGTCCTCGGCACTCATGTGCCGCTGGGTATTGGCCTCGAGAATCTCGAGAATCTTCAGCCGTGGCAGCGTGACTTTCAGCCCGACTTTCCTGAGTTCCTTGGATTCCATGAGCGCCTCCCGAGGCGAGCGTTGACCGGTCTTCTGCTATTATCGCCTACGCTCGCTGTCCACTCCAACTGTTCGGGTTCCCATGCTCCAGCCAAGCCGCTTTTTAGTGCTCGCCGTCGTCCTGCTGCTGACCGGTTGCGCGGCCGCCAAGGATTTCTCGCTGCGCCCCTACCGGATGAATATCCAGCAAGGGAATTACCTGGAAGCGAAGGACGTCGACCAGCTGGAAGTGGGCATGACCCAGAGCCAGGTTCGCTTCCTGATCGGCACGCCGATGGTGGCCGATCCCTTCAACAGCGCCCGCTGGGACTACGTTTTCTTCTTCAAGGTGGGCCGCAGCCGCGAGGAAATCAGCAGCCGCCTGACGGTCTGGTTCGAGGATGGCCGGGTGAGCCGGATCGAGCGCGAAGACGAGCTGGCGGAGAAGCCTGAACCCTTCTACGACGCCTGACTCCCGCGGCTAGCGCTCCGCAGGTTCGTCGCGCCCGCCCTTGCCCGTGCTCTTGCCGCCCTTGCCCATGCTCTTGCCGGCCGCGGCCAACTCGCGCCGTGCAGCCCGCGGATCGGCAAGCAAGGGCCGGTAGATCTCGACCCGGTCGCCGGGATTGAGCTCTTTGTCCGGCTTACACAACTTGCCGAAGATGCCGAGCCGCTGTGCGCCGAGGTCGATCTCGGGGAATTTCTCCTCGATGCCCGACAGGCGCACCGCCTCCGCCGCACTCGTCCCCCGCGGCACCTCAACGGTCAGGATCAACTGTCGCTCGGGCCGTGCATAGGCCACTTCGACTTCGATGGTCTCCTCCGGGCCGGTCATCCCGATGACCCCACCAGACCGAACCATTGCAGCAATCCGGTGGCGTGCAGGAACACGAGGAACACGGCGACGGGCGCCACCCAGCGCGCCAGGAACCGCCAGAGGCTGAACATCCCGCCGGTGCCAATATCCAGTTCGTCCGATGTCGATGTCTTGGCCATCACCCAGCCGGCGAAGACAGTGATGAACAGGCCACCGAGCGGCAACAGGATATTGCTGGAGAGGTGATCCAGGTTCTCGAACAACGTCCGGCCCAGCACCCTGAAATCCGCCAGTTCGTTGAAGGACAGGATCGTCAGGAATCCCAACAGCCAGATCACCACGCCGATGGCGATCGCCGACGCCGGGCGGCTTCGGCCCCGCGTCTCGACGGCCCACGCCACGGCCGGCTCGATGAGGCCGATCGACGAGGTCCACGCCGCAAAGGTGAGCAGGACAAAAAACAGCAGGCCGAACACGTGCCCGCCGGCCATGTTGCCGAACGCCAGCGGCAGGGTCTGGAAGATGAGGCCCGGCCCTGCCGCCGGATCGAGCCCGTGCGCAAAAACGATGGGGAAGATCGCCAGGCCGGCGAGCAAAGCCATCCCCGTATCCGCAAGCACCACCGAGATCGACGTGTTGGTGATCGAGGTGCCCTCGGGAAGGTAGGCACCGTAGGCCATGATCGCGCCCATGCCGATGCTGAGGCTGAAGAACGCCTGGCCCAAAGCCGCAAGCATGGCGTCCCCCGTCAGCTTCGAAAAATCAGCATCCAGCAGGAAATTTACGCCGCCCCGAAAATCACCGTTGATAATCGCGTAGCCCAACAGGGCGACCATCAGGATTGCCAGCGAAGGCATCAGGAAGCGCACGGCGCGCTCCAGCCCGCGTTCGACACCCCGGGCTACCACGAAAATCGTCAGGATCATGAACGCCGTGTGCCAGAACGCCAGTACCCGCCAGTCCGCAAGCAGTCCGCCGAACAGGGTGTTGACTTCCTCCGCCCCTGCGCCGGAGAAGCGGTTCAGGGCGGCGTGGCCGACGTAAGACAATGACCAGCCTGCGATGACGCTGTAAAACGAGAGGATAATGATGCCGGCCACCACCCCCATCACTCCGACCAGCGCCCAGCTCGGCCGACTACCCTCCTCCTCGCCGACGATGCGCATCGTCGCCACCGGATTGCGGCGCCCGCGCCGGCCGATGAGGATTTCTGCCATCATAATGGGCAGCCCGATCAGGGCGACGCACAGCAGGTAGAAGAGGACGAAAGCGCCACCGCCATTCGCGCCGGCCACATAAGGGAACTTCCATATGTTCCCGAGACCGACCGCGGAACCGCTTACGGCGAGAATGAAGGCCAGTCGAGACGACCAGAGGCCGTGCAGCGATGTACGCTTGGCCATGCCGGGTGGGACCCTGCGCTGTCAAAGGCCGGCGATTTTGGATTAAATCCACGCCTGCAGCAACAGCCGCCCCACCTCTAAGTCGTCGAACCGCGATTATCGACCCGGAAAGAATCATGAGCACCGCGAAGAAAAAAGCCGCCTCCGGCACCGGGGGATCGACGATCGCCCTGAACAAGAAGGCGCGGCACGACTATTTCATCGAGGAGAGACTCGAGGCCGGGCTGGTTCTCGAGGGCTGGGAAGTCAAGAGCCTGCGTGTCGGCCGCGCGCAGATCGCCGAAGCTTATGTCGTGGTCCGGGGGGGCGAGATCTGGCTGGTGGGGGCCAACATAACGCCGCTGAACTCGGCCTCTACCCACGTGCATCCCGACGCGGGCCGCAGCCGCAAGCTGCTGTTGCAGCGGCGCGAGATCGATCGGTTGATCGGCTCGGTGGAGCGCTCCGGCTACACCATGGTGCCGCTGGCGCTGTACTGGAAGCAGGGTCGCGCCAAGCTGGAGATCGGCCTGGCCAAGGGGAAAAAGCAGCACGACAAGCGCGACACCGAGCGCGATCGGGACTGGCAGAGACAAAAAGCCCGCATCATGAAACATGCGGGCTAATATATATTATTCAGTTACTTATAATCTTCTGTTAATGTCGTTTACAATTACTTATCGGGTTTCCATCGGCCCGCTCCTTTGCCGAGACCACGCCGCGCCTCAATTCGAGCCGAGCTTCACTTCGTCGAAATATCCGCCCACGTAACCGAACGGCACCTCGACCCACTCGGGACATACCCATTCCTCCGGCTCGATCTCGGGCGGCTCCTCGCTGCAGAGGGTGCGGTGCACCGGATAGCTTGCGCGCAGCCGGAGATCGGTGACGTTCTCCAGGACGAAGCGGATTTCCTCTTCCGAGGCGACCTGATCCTCGATCAACCAACAGCCTCGGGTTGACACGCTCGGGTCACAGGATCCCCTCACCAGGTCGTTGGTCAACGCGATGGCGTGCCGGCGCCACTCGCGCGGCACATCCACTTCAACGGGGTTGTATGTCATGGTGAGTACTGCATAGGGCTCGGTGCCGCCGCGCAATACCACCTGGTCGAACGTGGTCACGTCATCGTAGGCGAACACCAGGTAGTCCTCGTCGAGCACAGTCGCCGCCTCGACAAGATTGTCCCGGCACTCCGTCCAGCAGACGAACAGGATGCAGCGGGTCCAGCAGTATCGCCCGGTGTCCTCGGAGCGCAGGGACTCGTCCGGCTTGAACCAGAAACTCAACTCGCCCCGGTAGAAGTCCTGCTTGTCGCCGGTGAAGTGCGGCGGCGCCAACAGGTAGCCGACGTCGTACATAAAGGTGTCACCGGCCTGCAGGCGATTGGTGTGCCGGCCCTGCAGGTAGCCGTAGAAGATGCTCTGTGGCGTCGTGGGCGCGCCCCAGGCAAGCTCGACCGGCGGCGACTGCGCCTGCCACTCGCCCATCCCGCTCTCGAAGCTCTCGAGCACGAAGCCGCTGAATGCCGTACTGTCGAGCTGGCATTCCTTGATGCTGTACTCGGTGGACTCGCTGACCTTGGCGATGGACCCGTCACCCAGGTTACGGAAGGTGTAGGAGATCGGGTAAGCGCTGGTCAGCGGAGCCACATCGGTAAAGTAATCACGCCAATCGCCGGACGCGATCATCGCGACCGTCGCGGTCGCCTCGCCACCCAGCGAAGTGACTGAGATCCGGCCTTCCGAAAGCACCTTGCGGTGCTCAGCCGTCACGTTGGCCTCAAAGCCCCCGGAGATGCCCTTGTAGGCGGCATTCATGGCAGCCTTGATCTCGCTCGTCGAGGCGGTCGAGGTAAAGGCGAACGCCATCAACCGCCCGTACACGACATTCGAGAGATAAACGGGCGGATTATCCGGCTCGATGCGGCCCATGGCGATCTGTTCGGCCAGCTTCTCGGCCGTGAAGTCCTCGCTGAAGAATGCGTCCGGTGACTGCGGCGGCTCGACCACGACCTCGAACATCTTCTCGTAGAAGTACACCATCACCGTGCGCTCATTGGCGCTGCGATCCACGGCCGCCGAGGCGCTGGCGCGGAACCCGAGGTAACGACCCGACATGCTGGCCTTCAGGGCGAAAGACTCCTCGGAACTGTAGTCCTCCATCACGAACTGGATAGTGCTCGGCGTGATCAGATCCGAGGTGGTCGCGTCATAGATCATCGAACCGATGGCCTGGTTCACCTCGGCGAGGTTTGGCGATGCCACCTCGTGAAAGTTATAGGCCGTGGCCAGCGACGGGATGGAGACCCGGATGGGCGTACGCTCCCGGATGGTGAGCGGCAACAGCGAACCGATGCCGTCCCTGTGACTCCGGCCCTGGATCAGCGCCCCCGGCCAGAGCAGTTCGCGGTCAGGGCTGAACATCACGATCTTCTCGGGCGTATCCGTCATCGTGAAGGTCGTGCTGGTGCAGGAATATTGCTCGCTCCGGTAGCCGATGATGCCGCCCGTGTCCGGATCGACAATCGCCACGTTATCGATGGTTTCGGCACTACTGACCGGGTCGCCCAACCGGGTCGAGGGAACCTCCTCGAGGACCGGGCTGAATTCCTCCCAGTCCGGCAATCCCTGCAGGTATTCGCTGACAGACAACGTGGGCGGGGGCTCCTCCCCGCCACCCGAAGGGTCTCCACTGGTGCCGCCGCCGCTCCCGCCGCACGCTGACATGACGACCGCCGATATCGCAACGGTCACCCACCGTCCCTGTCGCCTGGCTGACATCTCTTTATCCCCCGTCAATCGCGGAGAACAGACGCCTCCGCTGCGTCTTGATCGACGACGGGAGCTCGGACCGCCTGGGCACCAGACACGGATAGGAAATCCAGCCGTCCCCATACCGAGTTTAGGCAGCGGCCCATGGAGTTTCCATGAGGGGAACGAGAAAACCAAAGTAATCCGCACCGCCATCCGCGCCGCACCTGACCGGTACTGCCCGCTCTGGTATCTTCATCGCTCACAGTCGAGGGACAGTCATGAATCGAATTCCAGCGGGCGTACTTTTGGCAGTCCTCTTCACAGTCTCCGGCGCCGCGGCCGAAGGCCTGAGCCTCGCCGATATTGCCCGCACCGCATCGGTTGGGGAGGCGGCAACCAGCCCCGACGGCCGTTACACGGCCTACACCCTGTCGGTCCCGCGCGATCTCGCCAGCCAAAGCGACGGGGCCGCCTGGTCCGAACTGCATGTCCTGGGACCGGACGGTGAATCCAGCGTTTTCATCGGCGGCGAGGTCAATGTCCGCGGGCTGGACTGGCGGCCCGCCCACGACACGATCACCTTTCTGGCCAAACGCGGCGAGGACGAACACCCGCAACTCTACGGCATCGCTGTTTCGGGCGGCGAAGCCCGGCGGCTGGCCAGCCTCCCCGGCGGCATCGCCGGTTATAGCTTCAGCCCTGACGGCGCGGCGGTCGCCCTGATCGGCACCCCAACGGCGGACGAGGCCGAGCAGGCCCTCATCGACCGTGGCTTCAACCAGGTCGTTTTCGAGGAAAACCTGCGTAACAAGCAGCTTTTTGTCCAGTCCATGGACGGCACGAACAGTGAGCCGCAGCCTCGAGAGGTCGAGGGTTCCGTGCAGACCGTGGAATGGTCACCGACCGGTGACCGGCTGGCCCTGGCCGTGACCCCTCGCGAACTGGTCGACGATACGCTCATGTTCAAGCGCATCCGCATTATCGCGCGCGACGGGCGTGAACTCGGACGCGTGGAGAACCCCGGCAAACTGACCGATTTCGCCTGGAGTCCGGACGGGCGCTACTTGGCCATGATCGCAACCACGCAGGTGAACGATCCGCGCGAGGGCCGGTTACTCCTGCTCGACCGCGACGGTGGCCAGTGGACCGACCTTTTGCCTGGACTGAAGGGTCATGTCCGCCGCCTCGGATGGCAGTCTGACGGGTCCCTGGTGTTTCTGAGCCACGAGGGCGTGGAAACTCGCATCGGCCGGATCGAGACTGACGGTGGCAATCAGGGCACCTTGTTCGCCCGCGACGGGTTGGCCATCAGCAATTTCAGCCTGTCGGCCGCCGACCGGCTGACGTTCACCGCAAGCACACCCGACCATCCAGCCGAACTGTACCTGCTGGAGGGCGCGAAACGCAGCGCGAAGCGGATGACCGTCAGCAACCCCTGGCTGGAACACCGTTCCTTGGCCCGCCAGAGCGTGTTCGAGTACGCGGCACGAGATGGTCTCTCGCTGCAGGGACTGCTGGTCTGGCCGCTGGACTACCAGGACGGCCGGCGTTATCCGCTGATACTGGCGGTGCACGGTGGACCGGAGGCCCATTACTCCAACGGCTGGCTGACCAGCTACAACCTTCCGGCGCAACACGCCGCCGCGGAAGGGTATTTCATGTTCTATCCGAATTACCGGGGCAGCACCGGGCGCGGCGTCGAATTCACGCTGCTCTCCCAGGGACGCCCGGCCAAGGAAGAATTCTCCGACCTGATCGACGGTATGGACGCGCTGATCGAGGCAGGTCTCGTCGATGGCGATCGCGTCGGCATCACGGGCGGATCATACGGCGGCTACGCGACGGCCTGGGGCGCCACCTATTACACGGAGCGCTTTGCCGCGGCGG
>Ga0102941_1001385_pt1 | contig 11333 bp, 10 predicted proteins | sample SalPonR2_C_D2_MG_FD_79281 | JGI IMG/M metagenome (GOLD analysis project Ga0102941, IMG submission 79281) | Salt pond soil microbial communities from South San Francisco under conditions of wetland restoration - Salt Pond MetaG R2_C_D2_MG | ecosystem: Environmental > Aquatic > Marine > Intertidal... | reverse complement strand
TGGATAGTACTTTATCATTCCTTTTCAAAATTCCCCCTATTTGAAAAATTTATTCATTTTCTTTTCTGATTTAGAATCTGATTTTCCAAAATCAATAAATTTCTTTACAATAACTTTATCAAAATTAATGTCATTATCACATATGAAAAAATCTATTTGTTCAGTATCATCAACAAAAACAATTGAATCGTGAAGTTCAGCACCATATAACACATCAAGATTAAAATAATCAACGTATTCATTATCAATTAATATGTATTTATATTCATCTTTTGCGGTTTTAGATTCAAAAACAGTAAAAAACTTTTTAAGTTCTCTAATACAAACACCAGTCTTTAGATATTTGTGAATAAAATTTTTCTTAATCCATTGTTCAAAATCATTATCTTCTTTTGTAAAATCTCCCGATACACCCTTATATATACTTAGACGGTTAAAAATTTGTTCATTATAAAAATCATCAGCATTTTTCACAAACAACTTTCGTATAGCAAAAACCCCATTAGAAACCCAATTTTCAGAAACAAACAAATCATTTCCAAGAATAGTTTTCTTAATTTCAAATTTAGTCCTCATTAAAATTAACCTCCATTAGTTATTGAAAAATCTATTTTGTAATTCTAAAACATCATTTTTAAATGTTTGTATTTTTCTATTTAACAAACGCCATATTGGTTTTTCTGGTTCAGAAACAGGAACGATTACATCTAAAACTCCATTTCTACCAAACCTATGAGATCTACGAATTCCCTGATAAAATTGTTCAAAAGAAAAATTATACCCACTGAAAAGGTGTGCTTCTGCTTCTGGTATATTTACACCAAAACCCATAACTGTCGGTTTACTAATAAGTTTATCAATTTCACCATTTCTAAATAAATCAATATATTCAACTCTTTTTTCTATAGGAGTGCTTCCATTAATAACTTTACATTTATCAAATGTTTTTTTGAATAATGTCTCTTCATTATTTCTACTACACCAAATGATAGATCTTCTTCCATCAATTGCATCGACTGCCATTTTGAATCTGTCTTGTGTAAAATCAGATCTAAGTTCTGAAAATAACTTATTAGCATTTTTCAAATCTATCTCATTTTTGGACATAAATCTTCCGTGAGGCATGTATTTCTTATCAACCGCTGAATTTTGAACTATGTAATTTGGTTCATTTTCTAATTCTGCTCCTTTTTCAAATCCTAATTTACTTGGCGAATATATATAACATGCCCACGTTGCCAAATTATCATAAAATGCTTCTATTGCATGTGGTTTAATTATCCAATTCACTCCATCTTTTCTAAAATATCTCGAATAGTATTCTTTCAATGTGCTTGCTTGACCTAACCAAACCGCATGAGTTCCATATTCAGTTTGATCATTTGGTGATGGGGTAGCACTTGCAGCAAGTCTAAATCTAACACTTGAAGCCAAGTCAGTTAAATATTTTCTTGTTTGCGAATCTGATCCTTTTAAAATACTTGATTCATCAAGGACAATTCCAGAAACATCTTTCATGTCAATTTGACGTAACGATTCATAGTTTATCAAAGCAACATCACTTTTCCAAGGTTCATTTCTCAAATTTGACATTCTATAACCAAAAACTCTATCACATTCTCTTTGAGTGTCTTCCATCACTTGAAGAGGACATATATAAAGTACTTTCTTTTTCGTATAATCAGCAACATCATGTGCAAAAGAAAGACTTATTCTACATTTACCCAACCCACATTCAAGTGCTGCTGCATATCGCTCACGCTCAAGAGCCTTTTCAACAACATATTTCTGATAATCAAATTCATTTTTAGCTGGTGTATGTTTTGGTATATTTACATCTAATCCACCAAAAGTATAATTAAAAGAAAGTTTGTCAGTAATAACCTTGTTTCCAGAAATTGTATACTTTGGTAAATTTTTACATTTGATAAATGTTTCATATCCATCATATGTTTTTGTGTCAATTTCAATGACTATAATATCTGAATTTTCTTCTTTCGTAAAATTCATTTAGAAAATTCTCCTTTGACAATCTTCAAGTTTTCTTTCTTCGATTGCTTTGTCACAATTCTTCAAAGCCCAGTCAAAATAATCTTTTTTAAGTTCTGTTCCAATAAATTTTCTAAATAATCTAAGTGATACATATCCTTCACTTCCAATACCAGCAAATGGAGAAAAAACAATTTCACCTTTATTGCTCCACAGTTTTACACAACGCTCTATCAAGTCAATTTGGAGGGGGCATAAGTGACGTTCATCATCATCATTTCGAGCCATCATATAATTAAGTGTATTAGTTTCTCTAATATCTTTCCAAACGTTTTGATATGGAAAAACATCCAAATCATATTTAGTATCCCAAATTGGTGAAGCCCAATGTATCCAATCATCATTTGTAACATCAATTCTCTCAAAACTTCCAAATCTATTTTTTTGATATTTATCTGTCACTGGAATTTCAGATGAATTTCCTTTTTTAAATATCAATAGATAATCTGCAAGTGCTGGTCGAGAACGCAAAGAATCCTTTTTAAATTGAGTAAACGAAAGACATGATGTTTTAGTTCTAATAGATTGAACTTGAGGATCTTTTAATATCGTAACTTCACCATAATAATTAAATCCACTTTTTTCAAAGACTTTAATCATATCTCCGCGCATATCCCATATTCCAATATAACCATGATTTGTTACTGAACGAGCTGGATTTTGAACATGTACACATACGTTTCTACCATCTTTAATTAGTGGATATAAAGCATCTGTAAAAAATTTAAAATGTAACATAAATTCATCATCTGATTCTCTACTATTTCCCATATCTTCTGGATTATTTGAATATGTATATAGAGAAGAAAAAGGAGGAGAAAACACGGAAAGATCAAACTGCAATCCCTTTTCTCTTGCAGTGTGCATAAATTTAACACAGTCTTCATTTTTAATCAAAAAATCCTTATTCATTCAACGCCTTTCTTTGTATGTTCAACCACTTTTGATGTGACTGCTCCCACAACTAAAGTCGTGGGCTTCTAAGAACCATAGACTCTATAGACTCCAGCCCGAGTCTATGTATACAACAATATAAACTTTTTTTCATGTTCGCGCAATAGAAAAGACCACTCCAACTTAATGAAGTGGTCTAATCATGCACGGCACTATATAAAATATTTACTTTTTATATTCAATTCCAAGTTTATATAGTAGATTTTTAATATCTAAATTTACACACCTTGATTTTCTAACATAATCAAAATTTACATCATCAGGATCAATTTCCAAGCTCTCTTTTAACTGTTCTTTTTTCTATCTCTACCTTTACATATCTTGATTAATTCATCATGTAGAGGTATAATATCAAGTCTTACTTTATTGATTTCATCTGAGCACTGTTTCAAATATCTCTGTAAATCTTCAAGATATTCAATGTCTAATTCTACTTCATCAACCTTAAATTTATTTACCTTTAAGAAAAAATACATTTGCCTTTCAAATTTTTCATATGTCAATGTAGTTTCTCTACATTCTTTAATAATCATATACTTCTTGACCAATTTGTCAACTACTTCTTCCCATTTTTTCTCATTCATAGTCAATCTTACCCTTCTATGATTTCATCACCTTCAACTAATTCGCACACTTTTTTCTTACCTGAAATAGTATATATAGTGTGATTTCCAGTTACACCATTAGGCCACCAAATCTTACCATTTTCATCTTCCACACAATACAAATCATCTGACCAGTTTCTATAAGTTTTGTCAACTTTTTTATTCTGCCAATCACCAGATTCGGGATTGTAACTTTTCACCACATCACCAATTTCAACATCTTCTATACGTTTAGATTCTCCATTTGACAATTTGACTTTAGTGTTTGGATTGAAACACTCATCAACAATCATACCGCCGAACCTGTCAAAAAATTCTTTATCTTTTTTAGCAAGTGACTGATATGTACTTATGAGAACTGGTTTTGTTTCATCATACGTCATACCAGAATACATTTTACATACCCAATCTTTACAATCGCTCCACCCATAATCTTGAAAATCACTATACATTTGAACAACAAGAGAGGTGGTTGGAACTATAAGTAATACCTGCTTATTACACATTAGCAGGAAGCGAACAATCATATATATGATACTGCTCTTACCACTGTTATGATGTATTAGAAAATCATTATCAAAATACAAGTGGTCGCCATCCAACTCAAATCCATAATAATCATCAATTTCGAGTTCTTCTATGTCAAATAAATATGTGTTATTTTTACATGTCCAATCCAATTTCAAAAAATACACATATTCATTGGTAATATAACACAATTCTCTTTTTATTTTTGTAAACTCGTAACCTAAACTTTTCGCAACATATATAAAATCATCTATTAATTTTTCATTTTTAGTTATATAAAAAGACGTTTCACATATCCAATGAAGTGCAGCTTTTCTTTGTTTAATTGAACCACACTTAACTGCATCTTTCATCTTTACAATGTCAGAACCATCAAAAACAAAACAATCACTTCCAAGTAATAATTCATTTTCATTTTTTTCAAACTCAATTTCTCTATTATTCCACCACAAATGTAAATCTTCTTTATCGCTTTCGTTTAACATTTTCCACTCATTTACAGTAATATCAACAAAATCATCTTTACTTTTAGAATAAAGATGAAGTATATGATTACCATTAACTACAAATGATTTACCTTTTTTTGGAGTAATTCTATATAGCTTCTCTCTACCACTCTTCAATTCTAACACTTCTCTTGGTTCGCCATTCAATCCAAGCAGTTTATCACCAACTTTAACCCTTTCAACTTCTATTTCTCTTCCATCTGAAAGTAATACCTTTTCACCTTTTGCATGACAACCAGTAAATAATTGCACAATCCCACGCTTCTTATTCAATGCCAATCTAAATGCATCTATTGTATATGGTCTATCGTGCGGGTCAATATCTTGTCCAGTAAACAATTTATTTACAAATTTTTCTATACTCGATTCTTCCACTTTTTCGTTTATGATTGAAGTGTCAAATGCTAAATCGATTTCATATTTGTTAATTTTGCAGAATTTGAAAAATCGTTTATATAATCCTATTGGAAGTAAAGCCGATTTAAGGTTGAAATAATGAATGATACCGTCCCATCTACCACTTTTAACCATAGGATTGAAATGGGCATTTTTCATTTTTAATGAGAAGAATTTATCAACCTGCTGCAATATATGATAATCTGCATCTATTTGAAAATACACCATATCATATAACGAAACCTTAATCATTAGACTAAACCTTCCAAATATTTCTTATATTCAATGAAATTTTTAAGATTGAAATTCAATTGCTTTACATCCGAAAGCACATTTTCAACATATTTAGTAATACATTCTTGTTTGATAACTTCCCTATTGAGTTCGATCCACCTTTCATCAGCATACAAAAACGCCTCCACTTCACCCTTAGTACCAGCGGAATACTTACCATTATATTTGTAATGCTCATAAAGATCACCATACAATCTATCTTTCTCTAATAAAAGATTCTTATAGTGATCGAGTTGCTTGACGAAAATTTCATTATATTTCATAAACAATTTCGGAACTTCCAAACATTTCATAACTATATTAGATTCAGTTATGGTTAAATCCTGTTTGACTTTAGTTTTCAACTTTTCAAATGTTTGTTGGTTCATCAAGCTTTTCCTTATCACATAGTGATGGCCCGAATAGGCTAAAAGTTTTCATATATAAGTATTTATATCATAAAAAATTCTTTTAGAAGTTCTAAATTGTTGATCTAATAAAAGAATCATTATCTATAAACAAAAGAAAAAAATCATAGTGAAGCGCAGCGAAACGCTTGAAAGTGCTCTTTACTTTCAAGCCAATGGTAATAAAATCCAAAGATTTGAATATTTTGAACTATAGAACTGACAATAGATAAAATCCAAAGATTTGAATATTTTTGAATCATGGGATTGAATATAATAAAATCCAAAATCATTTAAACAACCAAGAATTAATCAAATTGATTACATATAGAATTTTATGTTTCGTTTCGCTCATTATCATTCGCTTCACTTCACAAAATTCTATAGTAAAGTAAACTTGTTTTATCATTTAATCTCGTTTCGCTGCGCTCACTCAATTAAATTCAAAACTCATTTACTTTACTTTTATCTTAACGTTTTGATTAGTTATCTGTATTATTTAAGTTTGTATTAACTGTAAATATACTTTTCTTCTTTAACCGTGTGATTTATTTCCACACGCCATACAAAAAATAAAACGCAATTTAGAGTCAATTTAGGCTAATTTAGCCCAATTTTCTCTTTTCTTTACATTATCAAACAGACAATGCTTTTGATACTTTACATTGTGATAAATAAGGTCAGAATACATAGCAAGCATCTGTAAATCATTATCCTTGCTTATTCTTTCATCCTTATTATAGTCAAGAAATCTCGTCAAAGTATTACATTTTGACAAGAATGATTCTTGAGCTAAGTTCTGATAATGTTCCTTTGAGTTACGAGTAATGTAACCGCCAGTGAGAGAATCAATAGATGTATGATGCTTGATTCCGAATGGGGTTCTATGTTCTCCCAAAAGTAAAAAGCTATCATACATCTTAACTTGATGCTTCACATTATCATCACAATTAGATGTGTTTATATTGTCTGATTTTATGATTCTACATTTTAATGAGTGGGGCACTCTTTCTTTGTGTTTAACGTCAATATAGTTAGTATCATCGAAAGATTCACTAAACTTTTCCCTTACCCATTCATTTATATTGGCCTTAATTTCAAAATGGTCTTTCGTGTAAACATTACCAATGTTTATCTTAACTCTCTTACTGTAAAGGTATTCATTTTCATCTTCCCAATCAGCAGTTATGGGTGTTTTTTGAGCGTTGGGCGCTTGGTCTTGTAGATATTCAGGGTTAATTTCTGCCCGTGTTATCGTGTCTCCATTAGCCTTGTTTATTTTACTGAATAAATAGTTATGAGAATATCCCTTTGTTAATTCTCTAACTTCATTATCATTTAGATGAAGTTCTTTGTGGATTCTATCTTTTGTTATTGCTTCGTTCCAATACAATCTTGATAGAACCTCTGAGAAAATAAACAGTTTGAAGTTTTTAAACTTACTTTGTTCAAATTTGTCAAAAGTCTCGTCTGTAAGCAGAAATTTTGTATCATAAAAGGATTTTATCTTTTGAATATCCCAATCGAAATCTTTTGTATTCAGAAATGTGGCGTGCTTTTGACTTTTAAGTTGGTAGCCCCATTTCTTACTTTTCCAGATATACCCAAGCAAATGCAATCTTTTTAGATGCTTTTTAATGGTTTTTTCACAGAGAGATACGTTTATGGTGCTGCTTAGAAAGTTCTTCACCTTATCTGGTGATATGTTATTTTTGAGGAATGAAGATGCGATTAGCGTATAGAGTAGGTTATCTGAATAACCCTTATACTGAAAAAAGAGTATAGTGTTCCACAACAGAGCCTCAGAACAAGAATATTCTTGATATATAGCTACAATGGGAACCATTCTTTTTTCATCCAATTTCACATCAGTTCGCTTTGTTAAGGTTTTCGTTTCTATGGTCTGCTCTATAAGTATTTATGTACCATCCACACTATTATTTATATGGGATGCCTCTATTTTTCACTTTTTGTTGTAACTTATTGAAAAATAAAGATATATGATACTACAAGTCAATTTATCTATAAGTATTTATAACTAAAACATTTTAACTCGTCTATAATATACACTTTTCCTAAACAATTTGCAAGTTTCACGAGAAAAGTTTATATTGTGGGGAATAATTTTTTTGAAAGGTTGGAAAATATGACTGATTTAGATAGGCTTCATAGGGTGGTTTTGGGCGAAAATGTTGGCAGGGGAGTGGGTAAAACCTATGCAAATATACATCTTTTGGCTGGTTGTGTTCAACTCAACGATAACACAAACTTCTTTATTGTAGGCTCTCAGCAAACAATTCGATGCATTAAACCAATGATAGTTAATGTTTTTGAAGAGCACGGGATAAAGATAGTGCGAGTGGCTTCTGTTGGCAGAGAGTGTAATTTGAGTGTAGATTATGAAGGAAAAGTCAAATTCATAAGAATAATGCTTAATGTAGATTTGGAAACCCGTTTACGTGGTTCGCGGGGTAATTATATCATAAATGATGACACGTTTTTGAGTAAAGACATGGAAGCGTACATCAGATTCAATGGAGAAATGTAAAATGAATATCAATTTTGAATGGATTTATGTAAAGAATTTTCTCAGTTATTCTAATGAGGGAACCAAGTTTGAGTTTGTTGGTAGTGGATTGAACATGATAACTGGTCCGAACGGGTCAGGAAAAAGTAGTATTATTACCGATGCACTTTGTTACAACTTGTATGGTGAGCCGTATCGTAAGATTAAGAAAGATGAACTTCTTAATGATATTAATCGTAAAGGTATGATTACTGAATCTTGTTTTGTGGTTGGTAAAGATAGGTATAGGATTGTTAGGGGTAGAAAACCAGACATTTTTGAGATTTACAAAAACGAAGAAGAAATGAATATGCTTTCCACTAAGGCACTTACTCAAGGTGAAGTGGATAAGATAATAGGAATCGACCATAAGATGTTTAGAAACGTGTTGGCGTTGGCGGTCAATTACAATAAACCTTTTCTTGAGTTGAGTAAACAGGAGAAGCGAGATATTATTGAATTGATGTTCAATATCAATATTTTTGGTGATATGCTAAAATCTTTAAAGATGAAAATATCTAAACTGAAAACAGATATTGAGATTGATAAAAATTCAGTTGATTTGCTCAGTGAAAATATTAGGGTAGATGAGAAAAGAATACAAGAAATAGAAGAAAGTAGAGTTCGTTTTGAAGTAGATAAGAAAGAGAATATAGAAAGATTGACTAAAAAGATAGATAAACTTAATTCTGATATTGAGGCTTGCGAGAAATTTATCAATGATTCTGAAAAGGAAATTGAGGAACTTGATAAAAAAACTGGTGAAGATATTAAGTTTTTGAATAAAAAAATTGAAGAGTTAAATTGCGCCATAAATGAAAAAGTAAAAGATGTTGAGAATGAATGCAGTGAGAAAGAAAAACAATATATTGATAAGTTAGAATTGATGAAAAAGAACTTTGAATCTTATGTTGAAAAGAAGAATATTGAGATTGAGCAAAAGAAATTAGAAATAGAGAAAATAAAAAGTGATTCAGAGGAAGATCAACACGTATTGATTGATAAGATAGAAAATGTTAAGTTAAAGGGTAAACATAAGATAGATGAATTGACGGAAAAGAAGAGTAAATGTGTAAATCATAATATTGATGAAATTGAAAAACGAATAAGCAATACCAAACTTGAAATTGATAGAAAAGAAACGAAGATTGATGAGATTAATAAAAAGATTCAATTTTTTGACAATAATGATGTTTGTCCTGAATGTACGCAGGACATAAGTGATGCTGAGAAAGAAAAGAAAATTTTAGAATGTAAAGAATCGATACATATGTTTGAGAAAGAAATTTCTACCTTGAGATTGAAATTAAACGTTGAAGAAGACAATAAGAAAACTTATCATGACAATGAAGAGAAATATAGAGACGTGTTGTCAAATATTGATAAAGTTTCGAGAGCTGTTGATGATAAGGTAAATGAATATGAAAGTGAACTTTTCAAGCTAAAAAATTCTAATGTTTTAATGGCCGCTCAACACGATTTGAGTAATATAGAAGGTGATTTGAAATCAAAGATTGAAATTTTTGAATTGAGGATGTCTGAAAAAGATGACAAATTGAAAGCTATATTTGATGAAAAATCATATCGAATTGACATGGTGATGCGGAATGATGATTTGATTGCTTTACAAAATAAATTGAAAAGTGTAGATATGCGTGAGAAACAAGGTGAAATTATAGCAAAAGTAAAGGCCACCGAGGATAATAAGTCATATTATGTTTCATCGGTTAAAGAGACGTACACTGATTTAGAAATTATTAAAAGCAAAGCATTTGATATTGATATTGACACTATCAAAAAGCAACACCGTGATAAGGTTAAAGAATATACTAATGTAAATGATAAGTATGAAACTAATCTTCAATTGATGGATGAATATAAGATAGTCCGTGAACTTCTTGGTGAAAACGGGATTAAGGCGTTTTTCTTCAAGAAACTAATACCTATAATGAATCAGAAAATCAATTATTATCTTGATAAGTTTGAATTACCAGTTAGTGTCATATTCAATGAACAGTTAGATGTTGATATATTCAAATATTCTAATCGTGATAAATCTGTAAACTATAATGGTTTTTCTGCCGGTGAGCGTAAAAGGATTGACATTTCAATACTGTTGTCGTTTATAGATATTGCGAAGCTCATAACCAACTGGAGCTGTAACGTTCAAGTTTGGGATGAGGTTCTTGATTCTGGTGTGGATGGTGATGGTCTTGTTAAATTGATAAAGAATATGAAAGATTATGTTGATAAAAAGAAAGACATGATTATATATGTAGTTTCACATAAACTTCAGGATGTTGGATATTTTGATAATATAGTTGAAGTTGAGAAGTGTGGTAATTTTTCATATATTAAAGGTTGACATTTTAAATAGGTCACGTGACCTATTTTGTATCACTTGACATGCGACAAAGAAAAGTATATATTGTGGGTGTAGGTGGTAAAATGAGTGACAAAATTAACGTATTTAAAGCATGTTAGGTGGTAAAATGAGTGACAATCATTATATTGACAAGAAGGAGTTTGCTGATTTAATTAGAGAATATCAGAGAACTAAGGATGCTAAGTTGTATGAGGAGATTGGTCGCTGTATACTTCGCATAGTTAAAGGGTATTTGTATAAGGCAACGAATATAAATTATGATGAAGGTACAAGAGCAGATATGCTTTCTGATTCTCTTTATTATACTTCTCGAAAGATAGATACGTTCGATTTCAATAAATCTGACAATCCTTTTGGTTATTTTACAGAGATAACAAAGAGGACCGTGTGGAATAACATTAAAAAAATGAAGAAGAGAACATCCAGAAATATTAATGTTGATTTTATTGAAAATGTAAATAATAGCTATGATATGGATGAAGATGCAGCGTTTGTAAATAGCAACCGAACAGACAATATTAATAAATTTGATGTGTCTATGGATTATATAGAGAATGAAGTAAGAAAATTGAATACTTATATTGATAAAGGTGATGAGTAAAATGATAAAAGTTAAGATTAAAAAATTGATTCAAAGTGCTGTTATTCCTGAATATGCTACCG
>Ga0102941_1001384_pt1 | contig 11333 bp, 10 predicted proteins | sample SalPonR2_C_D2_MG_FD_79281 | JGI IMG/M metagenome (GOLD analysis project Ga0102941, IMG submission 79281) | Salt pond soil microbial communities from South San Francisco under conditions of wetland restoration - Salt Pond MetaG R2_C_D2_MG | ecosystem: Environmental > Aquatic > Marine > Intertidal... | reverse complement strand
TCCTTTTAATCGTATACCTTGCTTACAATAATACCATAAAAGTCTCTAAACAATCAAAATTCTAAGAAAAACAATTATCCACTAGTAACTAATACTAAGAGGTTTCAGCGACTTCTATGGTAACATTATTAATCCATTTACCACTATAAAGTCTTTTAAAGCCAATAATGGCTTTAAATATTTCTTCAGAATAGATGAATGCAATGACCCAATGTACTGGTAGGCCTAGTATTACTGCACTTAAATAAGCCATGGGCACACCAAGACCCCACACCCCAGCAATTTCTATGAACATAGCAGCCTTTGTATCGCCTCCACCTCTTAAAACACCGACAATCATCATTAGATTAAAGGTTTTAAATAAACTATAGAACATAAAAACTCTAATACTATAAATAGCTAACTGTGCATTACCTGCTTCAAAACTAAAAATTTTAACGATTAGTGGTGCTAGCGCAAAAATAATCACGCCAAGTATGATTGTCCCTATTTCTGCAATTTTAACAATTCTAAAGGCATAGCTTTCAGCCAATGCTTCTTGCCTTGCACCAATTTTATTGCCAACCATGACTTGACAGGCACTGGCAAACCCGATAAAAATAATATTGAAAAAACGGTAAACTATGTTACTAATATGAAAGATGGCTACAGCTGACGGCCCAATATGACCAATCATAACAATATACATAATGGTTCCTAATGCCCAAAAAGTCTCATTTAAAATCACCGGAAAAGCCCGCTTAAAGATTTTTATACTAAAGGACAAATTAAAGGCAATCATTTCTTTAAACTCTCCGATAATGACACTGTCTCTTTTAAATAAAATACTTGTTAATAAAGTGAATTCTACAACCCTTGCGATTAATGTACCTAAGGCTGCTCCGCTTACCCCTAAAGCAGGCATACCAAACTTACCAAAAATGAGTATATAGTTCATTACTATATTGATCAGGATGGATATCCCACTAATTTTTGCTGGTAGCTTGGCTTGTTCTACTGATCTTGAAAAAATCCCTAAAGCAAAAGAGATGCCAGTAAAGATATAGGCAAAGGCAATTATTTCCATATACTGTACACCTAAATCGATTACCACTGGGTCATCAATTAATAGAGTCATAATTTCTTTTGAAAAGAAAAATGCGGCAATAAAAAAGATGGTAGCAATAATAAGAGATGAGAACAAACCTAATCCAACAGACTTATGAATATCCTTAGTATTCTTATCTCCCCAAAACTGTGCAATGTAAACAGCTACCCCATTGTTAACGCCAAATAATACCAAAAAAAGTAAAAAATAAACTTGGTTGGCTAAACCAACAGCCGCCAGTTCTAATTCTCCTACGGCACCAATCATGACACTGTCCATTAAGTCAAGGGATGTAGTCATGAAATTTTGAAATACAATGGGTATACTTAACGCCAATAATTTTTTATAAAAAATATCTTTTTCTAATTTTTCTACTAGATCCATTTTTCACACCTCTACTTTAATCTAATTATAACAATATGTGAAATGATTCAGAAGAGTTTTTTTCATATTTTCACCACAAAAAAATTAGCAAATTTTATAAGAATTTGCTAATTTAAACTGTCACTTAATTTTTAACCTTTATATCTTAAAATTCTAAGGGCATTCATAATAGCAATGAGGGCCACACCAACGTCTGCAAAAACAGCCGCCTGTATAGAAGCATAACCTAAAGCCCCTAATAACATAACAATGCCCTTTGTGCCTAAGGCAAATATGATATTTTGCCAAACAATCTTATTGGTAAATTTAGAAATCTTTAATGCATCTACTAGACGAGAGGGCTCATCATTTAAAAGGACCACATCTGCTGCTTCGATGGCTGCATCGGATCCTAAGGCACCCATGGCGATACCCACATCTGCCCGCTTGATTACAGGTGCATCATTAATGCCATCACCAATAAAGGCTATTTTTTCATTTTTCTTTTTATTCTTTTCAATTGTTTCCATTAATTCAACTTTTCCTTGTGGCAGTAGTTCAGCATAATATTTATCAATGCCTAAGGCTTTAGAAATACTCTTAGCAATGGCTTCATTGTCGCCAGTTAACATGGTAATATCATTAATACCAAGCGCTTTTAAGCCATCAATTGCTGCCTTAGAATCACTTTTGATTTCATCAGAAATTTCAATATATCCTGCATAGATGCCATTGATAGCAATATATACTAAAGTACTTTCAAGAGCTACTGTTTCAAAGGCAATGCCTTCCTCTGTTAATAACTTTTTATTGCCAACAAGGACTTGACTTCCTGAAACCCTAGCCTTAACACCTTTTCCAGAGATTTCTTGGTAATCAGTCACTTCAGTTTTATCTATTGACCCATCATATTTTCGGGTAATTGATTTTGCTATTGGATGGTTTGAAAAACTTTCCACAATTGCAGCATATTTTATAACATCTGTCTCTGTAAAATCTTTACTACTATAAATGCTTTGAACATTAAATACACCAGCTGTAAGGGTACCTGTTTTATCAAAGATAACTTTATTGACATCTTTTAATGCTTCAAGATAGTTGCCGCCTTTCACTAATATACCTGACCTTGATGCCCGTCCGATGCCACTGAAAAAACCTAAAGGAATTGAGACAACTAAAGCACATGGACAAGAAATAACTAAGAAAACCAAGGCTCTGTATAACCACATATCAAAGGCACCATTAAATAACAAAACAGGGATGACTACAATTAATGAAGCCAGTAAAACAACTATAGGTGTATAGTACTTAGCAAACTTCGTAATAAATTTTTCTGTTTCAGCTTTTTTAGCACTAGAGTTTTCTACCAATTCTAAAATTTTAGAAACTGTTGATTCAGCAAAGGTACTGGTGACTTCCACTTGAATGACACCATCTTTATTAATATAACCACTTAAAACTCGGTCATTCATTTTCAGTTTTTTAGGGACTGATTCACCCGTTAGAGCAACGGTATCAAAAACAGCGGAGCCTTTAATGATCTGACCATCTAAGGGCACTTTTTCTCCAGGTTTTACTTCAATAAGATCCCCTACAGATACATGATCTGGATTCACCCGTCTCGTTTCCCCGCCAATCATTAAGTTGGCGTAGTCTGGTTTAATATCCATTAAATCTGCAATAGATTTTCTTGAACGATTGACTGCTAGAGATTGTAAGTACTCTCCAAACTGATAAAATAGCATAACTGCTACAGCTTCAGGATACTCTTGAATACCAAAGGCACCAAAAGTCGCAATGGTCATCAAAAAGTTTTCATCGAATAATTGTCCATTAAATACATCTCTAAAGGCCTTTATAACAATATCGTAACCGATGATCACATAAGCCCCGATGAGAATGGGTAGTTCTAATGTGCCTAATTCAAGAAATACCGTTGCCATAAATAAACTAAAGGCTAATAAAATACGCCCAAGCATCTGATAGTTATAGTTAATAGAGGCTTTTTTTACATCCCCGGCTTCACTTTCCTCAACAACAGTTACATCCGGTTCTATCTTTTCAACTAAAGCCTTTATGCGCTGTGTATAGTTTTCTAAATGATTCCCTTTAACAATTAGCTTCTGATTGTTAAAATCTAATACCGCTTCCTCTATGTCCTCAAAGGCACTGATTTTTCTTTCAATTTTTGTTGCACAATTAGCACAAACCAAGCCATTTAAGATAAATTTCTTTACTTTCACATTTTCATCAGTTGTAGCTTTTGACTCCTTTAGGACCTTTACATGGGGCTCAAAGCGTTGAACAATATTTTTTACAATATTAAAATTTTCTTCTACATTACCTGCTTTTACTTGATAAGCAATGGTTTTATTTAGAAAATTCAAATGTACCGACTCAAAATTGTCGTGACCTTTAATCTTATTCTCAATTTTTAATGCACAATCGGCACAATCTAAACCTTCTAATACTACTTTGTATTTTTCATTAGTCATCTCTATCCCACCTAACTATGATTGATATGTAACATGCCTTGGTTAAAGATATTGTTAACATGTTCATCATCTAAACTATAATAGACAGATTTACCATCTTTTCTATGTTTTACTAATTTATGATTTTTTAATACCCGTAACTGATGTGATACTGCTGATTGAGACATATTAATAAATTCAGCAAGATCACAAACACACATTTCTTTTCTTGAAAGAGCATAAATCATCTTAATGCGTGTGGAATCACCAAAGACTTTAAAAAACTCTCCTAAATCAAATAACTTTTCATCACTTGGCATTTCATCCTTTAACTTTTCAATGGATTCTATATCAATACCACAATTACATATTTCACTCATTCAATTCCTCCATTCATATGAATAACTGTTCATATGTTCATTATAGCATATAACCACTATAAGTCAAAAATTATTTTTTAATTACTAATGAATTCAATTGATTTAAAATCAATAATATTATATATTAAATGTAGGACATTTAGACAATTTGTGTTGGAGGCTTAAAATGGAAAAGAAAACAATAGGATTTTTTAGTATTTTTTGTGTGTATACCATTTGGGGGGCACAACCAATTTATTGGAAACTTTTTAAGGAGATTCCTCTGGATCAAATTCTAGCCCATCGGATCATATGGTCTGCCCTACTACTATTTATTATTATAGTTTATAAGGGTCAACTGAAGGCTTTAGTAACCATTTTTAAATCCAAAAAATCTCTCTCTTTAATTATACCCAGTGCTTTTCTAATCGCTTCAAATTGGTTAATAAACATATTTGCTGCTTATTCTAACCAAATCATTGAAGCCAGTTTAGGGCACTATATTACGCCACTTGTCATTATTTTTATTGGTGTTTTTGTCCTTAAGGAAAGTGTTCAACCCTATGAAATCTTTGCTGCTTTATTTGCAATCATAGGGGTTCTACTTTTAACAATCACTATTGGTGAACTGCCAGTAATAGCATTATTGTTAATTTTAACTTTTGCCAGCTATACATATTTCAAAAAAATTATTAAAATCGATCCACTTTTAGGTTTAACCGTTGAAATCTTAGTGCTTTTCCCCTTTGCCCTTTATTATCTCTTTTCACTAGAATTAAAGCGGACAGGCGTATTTTTTCAATTAACACCTGAAGTAATGTTGTTAATGATCTCTACAGGGTTCTTCACAGCGATACCATTGCTTTTATACGCTTTTGGTGTCCAACGGATTCATCTAACAAAACTAGGATTTATTCAATACTATGGACCAACATTAAGTTTATTCTTAGGTGTTTTTGTTTTTAAAGAAACTTTTAGTTCTATCCATTTTATTAGCTTTTCCTTTATCTGGCTATCGGTAATAATTGTTCTTTTCTACTCCTATCAGAATAAAAAATTAAAAAAAGTACCTTAGATAATACCCTTGTTACTATCTAGAAGCACTTCAGATTTAATAGTTTCTATTAAAAATACCCCTTCCATGTTTTAACAATCAATTGACTGTTATTCATGAAAAGGGTATTTTTTTAGTTAATAGTAAACTTTATTATTTTGAATTTTTGAGAATTTCTAGCGCTCTAAACAAATGTGTTGCCATTGCCTCTCTTGCACCATAAGCATTGCCATCTTTAATAAAATTAAAGATTTGAATATGCTCTTTTAATTCATACATTAATTCATCAGTATTCATATGGTTAAACAACAACTCTTTTCGTTGTGCCTTTAACTCATCTGAAATATTGTATAGTATTTTTTTCAAAATGCTATTAGAAGTCATTTCAGCAATTTGCATATGAAATCTTAAACCAGCATCAAAGGTATACTTTTGATCAAGAATCAGTTGTCGTGTGCCTTCAATAATCTTTTCTAGCTCAGCTATTTCTTTTGCTGTACCACGTTTTGCTGCATAGTAAGCTGCTTCCTTTTCTATAAAGCATCGGAGTTCCATTAAATCAATAGAATTCTTTCGATCTTTCATCATATTGGTTAATTCAAATTGATTAATACTAGATAAAGCATTTTCACTAATAAAATTACCTACACCAGGTTCTGATCTTATAATGTCTATTAATTCTAAAGCCTTTAATGATTCTCTTATGATACTTCTACTGACATCAAAGGATTTAGCTAATGTTTCTTCATTAGGCAATTTCTCACCATTAGAAAAATGTTTATTCTTTATTAGCTTCATGATTTGATGTGTTATTTTTTCATAAAGATTCTCTCTTTTTAAAGGTTTAATATTCATAAAATTCCCTTTCAATTAATAGCCTAAAGAACCAACGATTTCATCAAATAACTCATCGCCGTAATCTCCTTTAATTTTTGGCCATACTTCTGTTCTTGCCTTGGCAGCCATTTCTGCTACTTGTGCATCTGTAATCTCCACTACTTCTACACCAGATTCTTCAAGTTTTGTTAAGTAATCTGCTTCTTCAGCTTCTGCACGATCCCATCGGCCAGCAGCTAATTCTGAAGCGGCATTTTCAACAATTGATTTTTCTTCATCTGATAATCCATTCCAAACGTCATTTGACATGTATAAGAACCACATTTCAAAGTGAGATTTTACTGGTAAATAATAATCAATAACATCTCTAAAACTTGAATAATAACCCTCTGCTCCTGAACCGATTGCCCCATCAACGATCCCTGTTTGGATTGATGTGAAGGCTTCTGAGAATGCAATTGGTGTTGCAATGTATCCTAGTGATTTTGCATTTTCTTCGAAGGATTTAATGCCTGGTACTCTAATCTTAATACCCTTGTCTACATTTGGATCACCAGGTGCTACTGGTTCAGTTGCTAAAACAATTCCGCCAAAATACTTTGGATAAGGGGCTAATAATTTAATGCCTTGTTTATCAAAACTATCTGCTACGGCTTCCATTAACTTTGAATCCATACTGTAAACTTCCTTCGCTTCTTCCCAAGAACCGGTTAGATAAGGAATACTTGCAATGCCTAAAGCTTTATCTACACTTGTGCCTGCTGGTGCTAATTGCATTTCAATATCTCCCATACCTATTCTTTCTTGTACAACAGAATAGTCACCTAATTGACTAGACGGATAAATTTCTACTGTTATTTGTCCATCACTGGCTTCAGCAATAGCATCTTTAAATCGAATAGCATCTTCATCTGTTGAAGTTTCTGTTGGACGAACGTGTCCTAACTTCCAAGTTCTTTCTTGAACGCCTCCAGCTTCAGCTGCTTCTTCTGTAGCCCCACAGCCAACAATACCCATCATTAATACAAATACTAATAATAACGCCAAAACTTTTTTCATAAATAAATTCCCCCTCTTATTATACTAGACCAAACAATCTTGGTAAAAACATGGACAAATCTGCCCAAAAAGTTGTTATAAATACAACAGGTAGATAACCTAATAATAGGAAAGTCATTGTTGGTTTAAATATCTCACTAAACTCAGCTTTTCCTATTCTCATACCTAGGTATAAAATACTGGCATAGGGTGGTGTAACACCGCCCATGGCAAGGTTAACACCCATAATTGCTGCAAAATGTACTGGTGATATACCTAATTCAGTTACCAATGGTAAGAGCAATGGTGCAACTAAGATCATACCTGTTACATCGTTTACAATCATACCAACTATAAATAAAAAGATGTTGATTATAATCAATAGAATGATTCTGTTTTGAGTAATGCCAAATAATAAGCTAATAATGGCTTGGGGCACTTGAAGCATAACATAGGTTTGGCTAAGCATTAGCGTAAAGATGATCATAGTCATAATGGCACCAACTGATGTAGCTGATTCTTCTAATGCATTGTAAAACTTTTCCTTTGTTAAGTCTTTATAGATCCAAAAGCCAACTGGAATTGAAAATATAGCTGCTACTGCTGCTGCTTCTGTTGGTGTAAATACACCACCGTAAATTCCACCTAATATAATCACTGGCATGGCTAAAGCTGGAATGGCAGCAAAACTTCGCTTGACATTTCTCTTTCTTAATTCTTTTTTAGGTAAAACTTCCTCTAATTTAATATCTGGAAATCTTCTAACCCAGATAAGATTAATGACTGAAAAAAGTATAACAATTAAGATCCCAGGACCAACAGTAGATAAAAATGCTGCTAGTATTGAGGTATCTGTTACCCAACCATATATGATCATAATGATACTTGGTGGGATTAGTAACCCGAGTACAGAAGAGACTGTTACCAAAGCCGTAGAGTAACCTCTTGGATAGCCTTCTTCAACCATTCTTGGAATAAGTATTGGACCTGTCGCTGCAACGCCTGTAAAACCACTACCGGAAATTGCCCCGATAATTGCACAGGTTACAACTGCTACCACACCAATACCACCCTTTATTTTTCCAACAAATATATCTGCAAAATCTAGTAATCGCTCTGCGATACCACTTTCTCCCATCAATGTTCCAGCAAGTATAAATAACGGACTTGCCAATAAAACCGGGGATATAATCTGATTAAAACCCCAAAGCATCATACTTTTCATGCTTACATCCCCAAAGACTACCATGAAGGCTAAGGCGCCACCAAAGGTATAGGGTAGTGGGATACTTAACATTAAAAGAAAAATAAGTAAAATAACATCAAGTAGTACTATTATTAGCATCATTAACCCCCTTGTTTTCTAAATAATATCTTTTATAATTAGTGACCCGTTGATACAGTTCGTAACAACTATAAAACGTCATGAGTACTAATCCTATAAATATTGCACTCTCTGCAAAGAACATTGGTACATAAAGTAAGTCACTGGTTTTCCACATTTTAAGGGAATAAGCAAAATACCAAAAGGCCCAATATGTTAACCAGATACTAACTAATGAAGCAAAAAAAGCTTTAATAATGTTAAATCTATCCATCCCTTTTTGGGTTTTAATGTATAATATTAAAATACCACATGTAATATGACTATCTTTTTCAGATGCCATGGCACCACCTAACATATAAAGCCATATGGTTGGAAACAATAATAATTCCTCAATGCCCATTAATGGTGCTTTAAAAACATATCTTAAAAGTACTTGGATAAAAACCATCATTGGTATTATGATCATAAAACCTACGGTTATTTTATTTTGAATACTCACAAGATATTTCAAAAATTTCTTTAGTGATTTCATAAAATCTCCTTCCAATCTAAAGAAAACGTTTTCCTTTGTACACCTCCTAATAAAACAACTGCTTTTCAATCCCTGAATATACTGTCGTCTAAATGTCCTACATCTATACTACCATACCTTATATAAAATGTACAATAAAAAATTTTATTTCTTCAAAAAAAAATGCTATGAGACCATAGCATCATTTCTTTTACTTATTCTTTTTTTGTTTTTCAATAATGATTTGCATTGAGTTCGCAATATGTTTATGCATATATTCTTTGGCCATCTCTCCATCGCCATTTTTTATGAACTCTAACATTTTTTTATGTTCATCCATTTCTACTTCTAGAATATATTCACTTAAATGTTCAAGCATCAATTTACCACGCTGGGCAATTAAGTGATCAGTAATAGATTTCATAAAATCACCTAAAATTCGGTTACGAGAAATTTCTAAAATTAACATATGAAATTCCATACCAATATCAAAGGAATATTTTTTTTCGGCCAGTGCTTTTTTCCCTTTATGAATAACATCTTCTAACATCTGAACATCTTCATCTGTTGCCCGTTGGGCTGCTAAATAAGCTAAATCTGGTTCAATAATTAGGCGGGCTTCCATTAGTTCAATTAAAGTACTTTCATTTTCAATAATTGACATTAACTCCATGTTGTGAATGTTGCGTAAGGCGTGTTCCGATACATATGTTCCTCGGCCAGGCCTTGATGTTAAAATACCTGTTAGTTGTAAAGCCTTTAATGATTCCCGTATAGAATTACGACTAACGTTAAAACTTTCTGATAGTGAATTTTCTCCTGGCAGCTTCTCTCCTAATTCAAAAGTCCCATCTTGAATGAGCTTTATTATTTGCTCAGAAACTTCTTCAAATAAACTTTTCTTAGAAACTGGTTTGATTATCATTTTATCACCTCTTCGTTATAAGTTTAACTATACTACATTTAGACAATTATGTATAGTTTTTTTTATAATTTATTCAATATAAAAAACCACCTTTGAAAGTGGTTTTTTATAAGTAATATTGATTGGAGGTGATTTATTTTACACCTGTTTCTAGATAGTTTTCAATTTCTTCGATACACATATTTTCTAAACCTAAGTTCTCTAAATTTCTACCTTCTTTACTAAAATCTTTGTTTAATAAGAGTTCTCCCAGTTTAATGAGAATATCAATATGCTCGATGTTTTCACCAGCTAATCTTCCTAAACAAGCCAATGGTACAAGACCCATAGGAATATCTTCTAGTAAATAACGCGTCTGCAAGCTTTTTTGCCCATCAATATCTGCATAAGCCTTATTGTTCTTAACGACTTCTGAAAGATTACTACCCGTTGCATCGTACAACACTTCATACCACTTTGTAATATCCGTTAACTCGAAACCAAAGGCTTTACCAATAGCTTTTCTCTCTTGATCTAAAGCAACAAGATATTCACCAATAGATGGTGTTATACCATCATAATAGTATTTCCATTTTCTATTGGATTCTATTAGTGAAGTATTTAACAGTGTTGGCCCTGGATGCATCACGGCATTTAAGTTTTCTAAGCTTGTTTCCAAAACATTCTTACCAGCATAGATCTCAGGATAAGCAATATTTAAAATCTTTACCACTTCTTCTGTTTTATTGGCTGGTAATGCAGCAGCCATTAACTTATTCTTAATACCTTTAATAGAAGCTGTTCCTTTTTTAGGGCTTCTACAAGCATAGATCAATGACATGGCTTCTGAAATAATAATATCTGCTTCACAATTCATTTCGTCTAATACATTTTTAAACTCTAATGCACCACAAGTTGCCCCAGGATGTATAAATACTATTTGTCCATCTTCTAAAACACTTGCTAAATCTTTTGCGATTGCTTTATGTACCAATGCTGGCACAACAACCATCACAACATCTGAAGCATGAACAGCTTTTTCCAAATTCGTTGTTGCAAATTCTACTGCTCCAAAGCCATTAAGTACTCCATCGACTAAATGAATGCCTTTTTGTTCATTAATGATTTCAACTGTTTCTTCATCGATATCGTAAACACGAACCTTTAAGCCTTTATAACCTAAATGCCCTGCTACAGATTGTCCACCGTTGCCACCACCAATGATAGTCCAAACTAAATCTTTTTTCATTTTCAACCCCCCATATAATTTTTCTCAGACGACAGTATACGGAGTTTTTGTTTAGTTGTCCTACAACTAGACTATATATTAAGATGCTAAAAATGTCAATTATTATTTTTTAATAAAAAACCACCAGTGT
>Ga0102941_1001382_pt1 | contig 11344 bp, 11 predicted proteins | sample SalPonR2_C_D2_MG_FD_79281 | JGI IMG/M metagenome (GOLD analysis project Ga0102941, IMG submission 79281) | Salt pond soil microbial communities from South San Francisco under conditions of wetland restoration - Salt Pond MetaG R2_C_D2_MG | ecosystem: Environmental > Aquatic > Marine > Intertidal... | reverse complement strand
TGACCGGTGTAAAGGGCTGGGTGGAGCGCCGGATCGCGGCGCAGCCTGATCTGACGATTGACGAGTTGACCGCGGAACTGGCCGCGGAGCACGGGGTGAAGGTGCATCGCTCCTCGGTCGGTCGGCTGCTGCTCAGGCTCAGTTTGTCACACAAAAAAAGATCTGCAAGCGCTTGAGCAGAAGCGCCAGGATGTGGCCGACCTGCGCCGCATCTGGGTCGGCAAACGCCAGCCCTTCATGGCCCGCCATCTGGAAAGATTGGCGTTCATCGACGAGACATCGCTCAAACGAACATGGCGAAGACCACCGGCTGGGCCCCGCGCGGGCAGCGCCCGGTCGATCACGCACCGTTCGGACATTGGCGAACGCAAACGTTCATCGGTGCCCTTCCGCACGACCGACTGGACGCGCCTTGGGTGATCGACGGAGCGATGAATGGGGATATGTTCGACCTCTATGTCGAGACCCAGCTGGTGCCAACCCTGCGTCCCGGCGACGTGGTCATCCTCGACAACTTGTCGAGCTACAAGAGCCCCGGTGCGGCCAAAGCCATGCGCGATATCGGCGCGTGGTTCCTGTTCCTGCCGCCCTACAGCCCCGACCTGAACCCGATCGAAATGGCCTTCTCGAAGCTCAAGGCGCTGATCCGAAAGGCTGCTGCCCGAACCTACCCAGAACTCTGGAAGGCCGTCGGCCATGTGTGCGACCTCTTCACCGACGAAGAATGCTACAACTTCTTCAAAGCGGCAGGGAACAGAACCGATTAAACGCGACAGGCTTGTCTTATGCTGATCCAGGCTCTTGTGCGAAGAGAGAGCCAGCGCGCGCCACGCCATTTATGGCGCGCGCTGGCGGGGGCTGGATCGTCACGGGCTTGGTCGTGATGGACCGTTTTAGAGTGTGATCAGCCATCGTCTTCGCCTGAGGCCTGAACGGATACAGAGCGGCACGAAGCCCTCTACGACAAGCATAGGACACGCGAAGATGACAAAGGATACCATCGGAATCGATATCTCTAAAGACACGCTTGATGTCCACCGCCTGAGTACGGACGAGACGGCGCAATTTCCCAACGCCCCAGCAGGTCTGCGTGCGCTGCGGCGCTGGATCGGGGTCAAAACGCCGGATCTGGTGGTCTATGAGGCGACCGGGGCCTATCACGCCCTCCTTGAGCGCACCTGTGCAGGCGCTCTGCCGCTCGTGAAGGTAAACCCGCTACAGGCGCGCCGCTTTGCCCAGGCCCGCGGGACAAGGGCAAAGACCGATGCCGTTGATGCGCGTGCCCTCGCCATGATGGGATCCGCGCTTGATCTTGTAGCAGACGCACCGGCGGACAAAAATCAGCCTGCTCTCAAAGAGTTGCAGATCGCACGCTTGGCTCTGATCAAGGAGCGCACGCGATTGCTGAACCGATCTAAAACGCAGTCCTTGACCCTGCTCAAACGACAGGCCAAGGCTCGGCTTGAGCATATCAAACGCCAGCTCTGTGAACTGGAAGACGCGCTGCTGGACCTCGCGCGCCAGTGCCTGAAACGCGCACGCGCCTTCGACATTCTCTGCTCGATCCCGGGGCTGGGCCAGGTCTCTGCGGTTGCGATCCTTGTCGAATGTCCGGAAATCGGCACCCTGACCCGCAAACAGATTGCCAGCCTTGCCGGTCTCGCTCCCATGACCCGACAATCGGGCCAATGGCGTGGTAAGGCGTTCATACAAGGCGGACGAAAATTCCTGCGCGATGCACTCTATATGCCCGCGCTCGTCGCTGCCCGCTACAATCCGGATCTGAGGCAGAAATACCAAGCGATGAAATCGGATGGAAAACCCGCCAAAGTCGCTCTGACAGCCCTCATGCGAAAGCTCATCGAACTGGCCAACGCACTAGTCCGACAAGACCGCACATGGACGCCAAAACCCGCTTGATCAAGACGGATACTCTAATTGCAATGCATCCGCTATAAATGATGGCATTGGCCAGGCACGGTTAACGGAGCACTTCAAGTTTTTCTGGGATCAAAATCTTTGTCCGATGGACAGGTAGAGAAATTTCTCGCCCTCTTGATTGATTGCGTAATCGACGGCGTAGTCCAACCCAAATTTCTTCGAAATACGGTAGCGCAGACCGATCCCTGCTGCCGTTCCCCCGTTATTCACAGAAATAGAATCCAGTCTGTTGCCACCGCCACCAATACCGGCAAACGCTACGTAGCCAAAGCGTTCAGAAAAGCGTCCTCGATACTCAATTTGCGCAGATGCAGACCAGTCTTTCAAGTTGTCCAAGCTGCCAAAGCCACGAAGGCCATCGGCAAAGCCGACCCCGCAAGTGTCAAAAAAAGGCGAGGCATCATCTGAACCACACATCAACAGTTTACCAGCAACAACACCATTCCCACCGATCGATTTAAAACCAACCACAGAAATTTTTCCTTTCTGATAGCTTCTGTCTGAAACTGATAGGCTACCAGCAAAGGCTTTATCTTTTATTTTTGCGTGTGATATCTTGCCGGACAGCAGGGTGCCAGACGTTGGATAGAATGTATTGTTTCGTGTATCTATCGCAGCATAAAAACTCACTTTGGCCACTTCAATGTCCAAATCGGGACGCAAAAACTCTGGAAGGCTGTCTAAATTCCTACTGTCCGGGCCAATGAGAGATTTAAGATACCCAAAGCTGGCGCCTGCGGTGATCTCTGAGGTAATCCCATATTCAACTAGAAATTCAACAGCCTCACCTGACTGCTTGAGCGGAAGCGCGCGGCGGCCTAACGAAAGATCATAGAACACTTCCGCCGTTCCACCAAACACTCCGAGTGTCCACCGGCCACTGTCAAAATTAACCCTCCCACCGGCTGCATATGCTTCGCTTCCATTCGCTGATCTGAAGCCACCGAAACCCACTGCCGAAGGTTTTGAACCGGGAAGTTCGAAAAGATAGCCGGCACCCAACGTTACTCCATTACCAATCGTCGGGTTGGAAAAGGGAATAGGCGCAACAACAAATGAACCACTTCTAAAACCAACATCAGTTTTCGTTGCGGCATCGACGACCGTGGTACGCTGTTCCGGCAATCGGTTTTGCGCGACAAGCGCGGTAGATGAACAACACAGAACAATTGAAATGGCAGAAAAGGAATATGAAAGTCTCATGACTTTGTTCAGATGGAAAGAAAGCATAAGGTGTGCGCGATCAAGACGACGTGTTTAGATTATGCCACCCGGTATAGGATGCTTGCCAAGTGGATTTGATGGTTAACAGATCAATCAAACTGTCAGTTCTTCCGTAGGTTAATGATTTTTTGATGACTGCTTTTAGACCGGCGATAGAGTTCATTTTCTGTTCCACACTGTCAGTCCACGCTGTTATCGGAACCGCTGAGATTTGACCGCAGCTCGCACGGCTTCGCAAGTGATGTGAATCGCCCAATCCGTGCATTTTCAGCATCTTAACAGAGATTAGCAGGGCATTAACGCACTTGTGATTAAAGAAACTGATTAAAAAAACTCGAACGATTCACCCCCCGCAACTTCCTTTGCGTGATCGTTTCGGCGCTTTATCAGAAACGGCGTAATCTGCACGTTTACCTTGTCTTCTTCCACCACAAACATTTGGGCACGATCAGGCATGAGACCTTTTCCCAGCTTCAGGTTGATAGAAACGTTGACGCGCACTAGGGGAGAGCATGTTGCTGCATTGCAATATCTCTTAGGTTAGTTGCCGTGAAGCTTTCTAGTGCATTCGCGAGCCTCATAGATTGCGTTGCGAACACCTCCAGTCAAATCTATGCTCACAGTGTATGGGGACTCGGGAAATATGACCATTTCGCGTGCGCGCTCTAGGTCAAGGCGGACTTGTTTATCGTTCGCCAAGATGTAGCCGCCTTTGTAATCTCCTGACGCGCCATGTATCAATTTCTTGGCGGTGCCAACATAGACAGTATCATTAATGATCACCTCAACCATTTCATCGTCTTCAGTTACGTCAGCACCCTTCTTGAAGATTCCAATATAACCATATTCGGTATTCTTAGTGAGGCCCATCTGGACAAGATTTCCAGACGCATCAGAACGAGAGATGAAGCATGTTCCACGTGTCCGATTCTCATAAACCGTCCATTCGCTAACGTTGCGGTATTTGGCAATCTCGTCGGTATTAATGGGCAAAATATCCTCGTTCGCCGCAATGGCGGGCCCAGCAACAAGGATCATCATTGCAGTCAAGGCTCGGCTAATCTTATTCATATTGCATCTCCAGTTCGAAAAACCTGTGTTGTTCATGACCAAGTGGATCTCACGCTTCAACTTAAGACGCAGGTTTGAGCCGCAACGACTGATCTCCCGCTCAACATGAACCTAGAATGCTGATAAATCATCACCATCCAAGGCTGTCTAATGCGTTTTAGGTGTCTGATGATGCAGGCTTGGCATACTGCAGATCAAGAACACTCTTAATCGATTGTGGGTGAAATCTTCCATCTGGGAAATCGGATTTATAAAAATATAAATAAAACATATACTTAGTATGAAATAACCAAGTCTGGTGTATTATGCAGAACACGCCAATTGCAACAAATTTCAAACGCCATGCCCTATTTGCGCAAGAAGGCCCGCTATGCATAACGTTCGCTTCATTTGATGATGCAAAGTAGGTAAACCGATAAGCAAAGTCAGCGGGTGCTCAGATGCAACTTTTTTTAACAGCTCTCTTTACAGGATTATTGATGATGAGCTCGGCGGGCCATGCTGACATCATCAGAGCTAAAGCGTTTTGCAGTGAGCTGATCTCTGCCTCGGCAGACGGACGCTTCGTTGCCGTGTTGCAGGATACATCGCGCGCCAATGCACCGGCGATCGAGCTAGGGCGGATCGAGAGAGACAGCCCAGGCAATCCACCATATGAGTTTGAGATCGAATATGACCCGCGCGCGATAAAGCAGGGGCATACCTATACTCTGCGCGCCTCGTTATTCTCCGCCACAGGCCAGCTTCTTTTTGTCACTGATACGCACATTCCCTTGATCACGCGTGGCGCTCCGAAAGAGGTCGAGATGATTATGAAACTCGTTGCGCGCGCACCAACGCCAGCAATATCATCAGTCGGGGCGCACGGATTGCGTCTCCCGGCCAGCTTCACCGGAACACTGCCTTGCGCGGATTGCGCGGGGATTTCGTACCATATCGACCTATGGCCCGATCAGACCTATCACATGCGGCGGATCTATCTCGAGGTGCCCGACTGGCGCGACGGCGATCAGGGTGGTGAGCTGGGGCATTGGTATGCCGATCCCAAAGATGACAGCATCATTCTGTATGGTGCCTCCGAAATGCCGCTGTATTGGGAAGTGAAAGGACCAGATCGCCTTCGCAAGATGGACATTCAGGGCGACCCGATCGAGTCAGAACTAAATTACGATCTGACGAGCGATGGCGAGCTGACCCAAACCGATCTCGAAGGAGTCTTTCTTATTGGCGAGATGACCTACATGGCAGATGTCGCGGTGTTCACGGAATGCGTTACAGGGCGCAGTTACCCAATTGCACAGGAGGGGGAATACCTAGCGCTTGAACGTGCTTACCTCGCCGATGCGGACGATCCGGGTGAACCATTGACGGTTCATGTCGAGGGCAACCTTGTAATGCGTCCCGCCATGCAGGGCCCAGACAGGCGCAGCCTCGTGATCGACCGGTTCATACAGACGCTGCCCGGTCAGAGCTGCGAACACCAACGCGCTAGCGCGGATCTGATCAACACCTATTGGCGGCTCGACAGGCTGCGCGGCGAGCAGGTCAAGGGGCTGCCGGACAGGCGCGAGCCACATCTGGTGCTACAGGATGTACCCTCGACGCGCCTCAGGGCGACGGTCGGATGCAATTGGATATCTGGCCCTTATGAACGGCAGGCCGACCGTCTCACAGTTGGCCCACTAACAGGCATGAGGATGGCCTGCCCGGCACCTCTTGACAGCCTCGAACAGACGCTCGCACAGGTGCTTGACGAGGTTCGCAAGTACCAAACCACTGGCAACAGCCTTACATTGCTGGACGGGGAAGGCGAAATGATCGCGATCCTGACGGCCGTGTATTTCCACTAACTCGGGTGCCCTTATGATCTGGGGCCGTACGACTTTCAACTTTAAAAAAAGTAGGATTTACATCGCGATATCGTATTGCTTCGTCTGACCGCCTTTTGATACTCAAGATTTTTTTAAGCGTTTTGACCTTACCGGATGCCTCAGGTGAAACGGGGGCCGGATCAGAACGCTTTAGGGCTTGGCAGCCGCAGTATATTTTGAAACCCACGACGCTACTGCAGCAATCGGGAGCAGCAGAAGCAACGTCAAAGAACCATACACCGCAGCCGGCGTCGCGTAGATTGGAAAGCCGGCAGCTTCCCGCCAGATTATTGCGCCAATCGCTATACCAAGTGCGCTGTTCTGTACTCCGATTTCAAAGATAAGACTAATACGCTGTTGCGTGGCGGTCATGCAAAGTCCGCTCACTCCGATGCCGATCGCGAGCATAAGGCAAAGCAGCAAGAGAAGTTGCCAGCCGAGTGCAATCATTGAGGCATAAAAAACATTGATACTTTCTATGATGCCCCATCCCATTATGAGGACAAAGGCCATCAGTGAGATTTGAAAGAAAGACTGCTCATGACGCTCCCCGAACGTTGGAGCTATGTACCGCAGAAGCATGCCCAGAAGGACGGGCACACTACCAATCATCGCCACCTGCAAAGTAATAGCCTGGATTTCGGATGCGTTGACGTCTGACCCGACGAAATAGCTGGCAGCCAGAACCGACAGGGTGGGCAGGGTCGCAACCGAAAAAACGTTTGTGAACGCGGTCATGGTTACAGAAAGCGCCAGGTCACCACCAGCAACCTTTGTCAGGATATTGCTGAGCGCGCCACCCGGGCAGAGTGCAAGGATCATGATGCCAAGGCCGATCTCCCTGTCCGGCTCCAGCAACACAAGAACAAGAAAAGCCATAACTGGTAGCAGCATTAACTGGGCTGTCACACCTGCCATAAAAGCTTTCTTTTCTGCCAGAGCGACGCGAAAGTCTTGCAGCGTCACACCAAAACCTATGCTCACCATGATTATGGTAACCGCGACCGGAATGGCCAAGTCAAGGATTGCGTCCAAAACACTGGGCCTTCATGCGTTGCGCCTGCGGAAGGCCCTAGCAGCGGCACACATTGTGCCCGAGGCCATTAGCGACAAGTTGACCGCTTGGTTAACAGACACTGCCTAAGGCTTTGCGGATCAGCCCTGACAACATTACCTAAGTTCATCACAAGGAGTGTATTACGCATTGGACAGCCAGCCAAGTTTAATCAACAAGGCGGGCCTTAAGATTGTTCTGCGTCTCGACTCGATGTTCAGACGTATCTGACAGCGGCAAGGCAAGAGGCAAAAGCGCGGATATGATCACAAGTATTCAAACTATAAAGCGGTGGTCGGTCGCCCTACTCCTATCGCTTTTGTGTGTGTCGGCACCAGTGTCCGGGCAAGTCCAGGCGCCTGCCCCCAATGCAAACGCACAAGAAACTGGCGAACCCCCTTCCTATCCGTCTCGCCTCAACGATCCAGCTATAGGGATCGACGAGTTTCGGCTTCGCCTTCTGCCGCTCACGGCCGATGAACTCAAACCTCTTGCTGAAGCATGGCGTGACAAGGCAAGAGACGCCACGCAGGCAGTGGTGGAACAAATTGTAGAAATACGCGATGAGGGAGCTGCAGCGACTGAAGACCAGAAACATGCCCGCAGCGCGCTTGTGGAGCAACGTAGGACAATTTTCGATAGATATTCAGCCGTTGTCTCCAGCCTTGAGAGAAAGGGGGGAGATCCCACTTTCGTGCAACAATTACGAACCTACCAGAGCGCAATCACTGTTGAGGAAAAGGCCAATCTCACCGCGACCGAAATAATGAACGACATACTCAACTGGATCGTCTCGCCCGATGGCGGAATTCAACTCGCGTTGCGGATAGCAGTGATCGTTGGGGCCTTTTTGGGCTTGTTAATCGTTGCGCAGATCGCACGGAGTTGGGCACGACGCCTATTCGCGCGCGTCCCAAATCTGTCAAAGCTTCTACATGGCTTTCTTGCCATGGCCGTGTACTGGCTAACAATCGCGATCGGGCTAATGATCGTTCTGGCCGCACTTGGCGTTAACATCACACCGCTATTCGCCCTAGTCGGTGGGGCCTCATTCATTATCGCCTTTGCCATGCAAGATACGCTGGGCAATCTGGCCGCTGGCCTCATGATCATGATCAATCGGCCCTTCGACGAAGGCGACTACGTAACTATCGGCGGCAAGGGCGGCACTGTGCGGAAAGTATCGGTGGTCTCGACAACCATCACCACGCCAGACAATCAGGTCATCATTATTCCCAACTCTAAGGTCTGGGGCGATGTTATCACCAATGTTACCGCCTCAGATACAAGGCGCGTCGATATGGTCTTCGGGATTGGATACGAGGATTCCATCGAAAAGGCCCAGGAGGTGCTTGAAAACATGGTATCCAATCATCCCAGGATACTGTCGGATCCAGAACCGCTGATACGGGTCAATGAGCTTGGCGAAAGCTCTATCAACTTCATTGTACGGCCTTGGGTAAAGGCTGAGGATTACTGGGACGTATACTGGGACTTGACGGCAAAAGTGAAAGAAGTTTTCGACAGCAACGGCCTCACGATCCCCTTCCCCCAGACTGAGATGCGTATTAAGGGAGACGCCACTGGAAACTTGGAGCCCACTTCACTGCGTTAGTAAAGTTTGGGCATTGGGTCGCTACTTTTGAAGTCGCGACCGCGCGTTTAAAGCTCAGACGTGAACGTTTGGCCTAAGCCTGAACCATACGCTCATGTCGACAAATCATGATATGGCGAAGCTTTTTGTATTTCCTTGAGCGTTTCTACAAAACGGCGCAGACTTGGGGACCACGTTTGATTGCGACGCCAGATCAAACCATATTCCATGATCAACCAAGGCTCTGAAATGGGCAAAGTGACCAGATCACCTCGTTTCAGATCATCAGTTATGAACGCAGCTGGGGCTACACTGATTGCACGATTGTTCTTGACCGCCGCAACCATGGACGAAAAATTATCAACACAGATTGCGGGCACGAAATCACCTGTGACAGGATCAATCCGCCCTGCAGCCCCAAGGTTTGAGGGGATCAGGTCAAGCCACCTCGCTTGCGCCACAGTAGTTGCCCACGGAAAGCGCATCAAGTCGCTCCAGCTTAGCGTTTTTTGTTTTGTAAGCGGGTGAGCAGGCCCACAAAAGAATAGCGCCTGCCCGCCACCAAGGGTTTCAGAAGCGAGTTCTGGATATTCCTGCGCAGAACGCGTATCGGTAATGGCTAGTTCGCTGCGTCGTTCGATCAGGTCCTCGATACATGTCCGCCAATCCCGGATAAACAGCCTGCCATTGAATGAGCGATCTGAACTGACGTGGGTAGAAAAGCCTGACAACCCTATCGCCTCAGCAGCGTAAGGCCCCACAGAAACACGAACGCCACGCTCATCTTGATGACGCTTGGTCTCTATCGCCTGTAACATGTCGTCAAAAGCAGCGATCAGATCGTCACTACGTTGCAAAATCAGTTCTGCATAAACAGTTGGAACGACAGAGGTGCGAGTGCGCTCAAACAGTTCGACGCCAAGCGTGTTCTCGATACGTAGCAACGCGCGGCTCAATGCCGACTGGCTCATGCCAAGAGCCTCTGAAGCCCTAGCGAAGTTACGGTGAATGTCTAAAGCCTTTACAATCTTTACATGTCTGATATCTCGCATTTACACTCCTCTTTATTGTGATCGGCGTGCCCCATTGGGTAGACCAATTTGACCAATAATGCATCGTCGGCAGGCGCAACCCCGAACCTTTTGACGCCCTTGGCGAGAGTTTTCCGGCTTAGATCAGGATGACAGGTTGTTGATGTCTCCCAATTTCGTGAGCGTGGGCGGGGTCTTATTCCCGATCTCGTCATGTGGCCGTTCTTAATTGTAGTTTCTACGCCAAGCCTCCAACTTTTCGGCCACATCTGCAAGCGTCAAGGACCAGTGCGTGTTCACAGATTCAGCCCTGAACCTGCCATTGAAGGCTGCGATAATTCAGCCGTAACTAGCCAAGCGCATGACGCAATTCCTTCAGTGGTGCGACTTGGGGATAAGCGCGCCATGTTGCGAAACGTGTCATAGTCGAGCTTCAGGTGGTTCATCGCGGAACTCGGCCAATAGATGCTGTTTATCAGAAGAAATGAAGCAAATCGGTCCGACTTAAAGCGGTTTCTGATCATCTTGAATCGTTGGGGATTCCCACTTGTGCGGATTTCTGATTTCTTGCTGCTCAGCAGGATCGTTTCATGCCCGCACCCTTGTCACCTGATATTCGCCTTTGTTTTCAAGTTCTGCTCCGAGAGGGTTATTCGGCGCGTGAGACAGGTCGGCGCTTGCTGATGTCCGCTGCAACCGCTGTACGTTTCGCGGCGTGCTTGCGGCAGACTGGAAGCCTCACGCCAGCGACAAACTCACGACGTCAGGGCCACGGGCGGCTGGTGCCCTATGAGGGCTTTTTTTTGCGGAACTGGTTGAGCAGTATCCGAACCTCACACTGAAGGAACCGCAGGCTGGAATAGAGGCCGGTCGTCCGCTCACCTCGCTTTGTCGGTGAACCTCCTCAATCTCACGGGTCAGCTGGTCGATAAGTGCCCGTCTTTCGTTTCACGGCGATGAACTCAAACACGCCTCGGCCTGCGTCTCGGTCCCGGCGCTGGACCAGCTCTACCTGACCTGCCTCAAAGGCATTAAACGCCGCGCGTGCAAGGCTTGAGCCAGCGAGGACTTTCCCACGGTGGTAGATAATCTTTACGCCGGGCGGGCTGTTGGTGATCGCCTCTTGGAACGCCACAATCGGCTTGGTGTGTTCACTCAAATCAACGTCATGCATGTTTGTTCGTCCAATTTAAACTCGATTTCGTCCTCATGTAGTCTTCCGACCACCGCTTGAAGAGCAACCGTAGCCACTATGGCGTTGCACCTCTTCGGTTGCAGTTTGCAAGGCAGGATGCTTTAGATGTCGTACGCAATGACGTGAACAAACTTTTTGCCCAGCTGGACGGCATGCGCCGTTCCGTAGGCGACACAATATTTTGGGTTTTCTGCCACAAGAACTGGGATGTCTAAGCGTCTTGTGAGTTCTGCATCCAGCCCATTAAGGAGACTACCGCCGCCGGTAAGCGTTATACCATCGTCGTATATATCCGAGGCCAAATCCGGAGGGGTTCTTTCCAGGACGCTTCTAATGCTGCTTTCGATGCTGTCGATTAATGGC
>Ga0102941_1001381_pt1 | contig 11356 bp, 6 predicted proteins | sample SalPonR2_C_D2_MG_FD_79281 | JGI IMG/M metagenome (GOLD analysis project Ga0102941, IMG submission 79281) | Salt pond soil microbial communities from South San Francisco under conditions of wetland restoration - Salt Pond MetaG R2_C_D2_MG | ecosystem: Environmental > Aquatic > Marine > Intertidal... | reverse complement strand
GCATTGACTGCCTTAACGGCACCCATCGCGTTGCGCTCGATACAGGGAATCTGCACCAGCCCTGCGATCGGGTCGCAGGTCAGGCCGAGATTGTGCTCCATGCCGATCTCTGCGGCATTTTCCACCTGGGAATTGCTGCCGCCCAAGGCTGCCACGAGGCCGCCGGCGGCCATCGAGCAGGCGACACCGACCTCACCCTGGCAGCCCATTTCGGCACCGGAGATCGACGCGTTCTTCTTGTAGAGAATCGCGATGGCGCCAGCGGTGAGCAGGAAGCGCACGATGCCCTCTTCATCGGCCCCCGTGACGAAACGCCGGTAATAATGCAGCACGGCGGGAAGAATTCCCGCCGCCCCGTTGGTGGGAGCAGTCACCACCCGTCCGCCCGCCGCGTTCTCCTCGTTCACGGCAAGCGCATAGGCATTGATCCAGTCCATGAAGTCACCCGCAGCACCCTCGCCGCACAACTCGCGGTAGAGCCGGGGAGCGCGGCGCGGGACTTTCAATATCCCGGGCAAGACGCCTTCGGCCTGGAAGCCGAGGCGCACGCAGTCCTTCATGATCTGCCATAGCTCGAGCAACTGCCGGCGCGTCTCCTCCACCGGGCGCCACGCCGTCTCGTTCGCCAGCACCAGTTCGTCGATGCGCATCCCGTGGCTGCGGCACTGTTCCAGCAGCTCCGCGGCCGTGTCGAACGGAAACGGCAGCTGCACGGCCGATGCCGCATCGCTCTCCTGCTCGTCCTCGCGCACGATGAAGCCGCCGCCGATCGAGTAGAACCGTTCCATGGCAACCTGCTCGCCCGCGCCGTCAAAGGCAGTGAAGCGCATGCCGTTGACGTGCCGCGGCAGGATCTGATCGCGGTGGAACAACAGGTCCATGGCTTCGTCGAAGTCGATCTCGCGCTCGCCTAGCAGCTTCAGCCGTCCTTCGCCGCGGATGCGGGCGAGGCGCGCATCGACAGTCGCCGGTTCGATGGTTTTCGGCTCCTCGCCCTCGAGACCGAGCAGGATCGCGCGATCGGTGCAGTGGCCTTTGCCCGTCAGTGCGAGCGAGCCATACAACTGCGCTCCAACGCGCTCGATGCGATCGAACACTGCGGTCTCCTGCAAGTCCAGCAGGAAGCGGCGCGCCGCCAGCATCGGCCCCATGGTGTGCGAACTGGAGGGACCGACGCCCACCTTGATCAGGTCGAAGATGCTGATGGCCATCGCCGCGCGCGCCTCAGCGCTCCGAAAGCGAAAGCAGACCGGCGTCGCCGCCGACCGCCGAAGTATTCACCGACAAGGTGCGTTCGGTCATGAAGCGGTGCAGGTAGCCGGGGCCGCCGGCCTTCGGGCCCGTGCCCGACAGTCCGGTGCCGCCGAAAGGCTGCACGCCCACAACCGCACCGACCATGTTCCGGTTGACGTAGACATTGCCGGCTTTCACCTTGGCGAACACCTCGCGGGCTCGCGCATCGATGCGACTGTGGACGCCGAGCGTGAGCGCATAGCCGGTGGCATTGATGTCCGCGATGACGCGGTCCAGATCGCTGGCAGCGTAGCTCACGACATGGAGCACCGGACCAAACACCTCCCGTTCGAGCTGCTCGATCGAATCCAGCCGCACCACGACGGGCGCCAGGAACGTGCCATGCTCGCTCGAGGACGGCAGGTGGCAGCGGGCGACGACCCGTTCCTCCTGCTCCATGCGGGCGACATGCGCCTCCAGCGTGCCGCAGGCATCCGCATCGATCACGGGACCCACATCGGTGGACAACAGCGCCGGGTCGCCGATGGAGAGCTCGCTCATGTAGCCCTTCAGCAGCCTGAGGGTACGGTCTGCGATGTCTTCCTGCAGGAACAGCACCCGCAGCGCGGAGCATCTTTGTCCGGCGCTGTTGAACGCGGATTTGACCGTATCGAGCACCACTTGTTCGGGCAGTGCGGAGCTGTCTACCAGCATGGCGTTCTGTCCGCCGGTCTCGGCGATCAGGGTCGGGATCGCGCTGTCGCGGGCCGCGAGGGTGCGGTTGATGAGCCGCGCCACCTCGGTCGAACCCGTGAAGGCCACGCCGGCCAAGCGCGCATCGGACAGCACTGCCGCGCCGATCTCCGGCCCGCTCCCCGGAAGGAACTGCAGGACTTCCCCCGGCACGCCGGCCTCGTGGAACAGCCGCACGGCCGCCGCGGCCACCAGCGGCGTCTGCTCGGCCGGCTTGGCGAGCACCGTGTTGCCGGTCACCAGCGCCGCCGCCACCTGTCCGGTGAAAATCGCCAGCGGGAAATTCCATGGACTGATGCAGAGAAACACCCCCCGACCGTGCCAGGAGAGTTCGTTGCGTTCGCCGGTCGGCCCGGGCAACCGTACGGGGGCAGCGAATTCCGCGCGCGCCTGCGCCGCGTAATACCGCAAAAAGTCCACCGCTTCGCGCAGCTCGGAGATGGCGTCGGGAAGGGTCCGCCCGCCCTCGCGGATGCACAGTCCCAGCAACTCGGCGGTATGCGCTTCGAACAACTCGGCAGTCCGCTCGAGCGTGCTGGCGCGCAGAACAGACCCGGCATTAGACCAGCGTGGCTGCGCCGCAGCCGCGCCTTCCAGCGCCCGCATCGCGAGTTCCGGCGACGCCCATTCCGCTTCGCCGATCACCACGCGCTGATCCGCGGGAGAACGCACGGCATGGACTTCGCCGCGGTCCGCCTGGCCGTTGACGACCGGCACCGCGCGCCGCGGCGCCGCAAGCGCCTCGCTCATGCGCGCGGCCAGCGGCTCGAGCACGCCCGGATCCGCGAGATTGAGTCCGCGGGAATTCACCCGCTCGGTGTCGAACATCCCGGACGGCGGCGCGATACGCGGATGCGGAATCTTCTCGAGCCCGTCCACGATGGCGACCGGATCGGCGACGATATCGTCGACGGGCGCCTGCTCGTCGACGATGCGGTGCACGAATGAACTGTTCGAACCGTTCTCGAGCAACCGTCGCACCAGGTAGGGCAACAGGTCCTCGTGGTGCCCGACGGGGGCATACACCCGGCAAGGCACATCGAAATGCGCCTTGCCGATAACCTCGGCATAAAGCTCTTCACCCATACCGTGCAGACGCTGGAATTCGAAACCGCGCTGCTCGCCCGCGAAATGAAGGATGCTCGCGACGGTCTGCGCGTTATGCGTCGCAAACTGGGGATAGATGCCCGCCCGAGCCGCCAGCAATTCGCGCGCGCACGCGAGAAACGAGACGTCGCTGTTCACCTTGCGAGTGAATACCGGATAGCTGTCGAGTCCGTTCTCTTGTCCGCGCTTGATCTCGGCGTCCCAGTAGGCGCCCTTCACGAGTCGCACGGGTATGCGTCGCCCGGTCTCTTCGGCCAGGGCGATGACCCATCGACAAGTGTCGAGCCCACGGCGGAGGTAGGCCTGTACGGCGAGCCCGAAACCGTCCCAACCCGCGAGCGCCTCGTCACGAAACACGCGTTCGAAGAGCTCCAGCGAAATCTGCAGGCGATCGGCTTCCTCAGCGTCGATCGTCAGGCCGACGCCGGCTTTGCGCGCCGCGACGGCCAGCTCGAGAATCCGCGGGCTAAGCTCCTCGAGCACCCGCTCCCGCTTGGCGAACTCGTAACGCGGAAACAACGCCGAAAGCTTCACGGAAATGCTGTCCGCGGCGAATATCGAAGCCGGCTCCCTCCCGGCCGCGGCAATCGCGCGAATGCCCGCGTGATAGGCGTCGAGATAACGCTGGCTGTCAGTCGCCGTGAGCGCGGCCTCCCCGAGCATGTCGAAGGAAAAGCGGTAGGCCGCGCCCTCTCCGGCCGCCGCACGCTTCAGCGCGTCGCCGATGGTGCGTCCCATGACGAACTGGTGCCCCATGATGCGCATCGCCTGGCGCATCGCGCCGCGCACCACGGGCTCGCCGAGCCGGCTGACCAGCCGTTGCATGAACTTCGCGGGTTGCTCTACGTCGCGTTCCGCCGGACGGATGATCCGCCCGGTCAACATGAGTCCCCAGGTCGAGGCATTCACGAAAGCCGAATCGCTGCTGCCGAGATGGCTGCGCCAGTCCGCCGACGAAAGCTTGTCCGAGATCAGCCGGTCGGCGGTGGCCTTGTCCGGCACCCGCAGCAATGCCTCGGCCAGGCACATGAGCACCACGCCTTCCTGGCTGGAAAGATCGTACTTCTGCAGGAAGGCATCCAGCCCGCTGACCTGTGTCCGGTTGCGTCGCACCGACTCCACGAGCTTGAGCGCCGTCTCGCGCACGTCCTGCGCCGCCGCGACATCCAGTCGCGCGATATCGGCGAGTTCCCGCACGAGCGTCTCCTCATCCGCGAGGTAGCGCCGGTTGACCTGTTCGGCAACCCGCGAACGCGGCCCGGCACCGTCGGGATAGATGAAGGCCATATTGCTTACTCCAGCGCGTCCACTGCGCGTTCCGTCGCCGCCAGCAGCGCCTCTGCGCCGACCGGTGCGCCCGCAGCTTCCTGCATCCACAGGTCGGGGCTGATACTGCCGATCCGCGACATGCGTTCCACCTCGCCGGCCACGTCGCCGGTCTTTTGCACCTGCTCCTCGATCTGGTGCGCGATGAGTCCGCCGATCGGGTAGTCCGGCAGGTAGAGGAAGGAATGGATCATGTGAGAATAAACGCCGAGCAACACCACGTCGCGCACTCCGAACACCGGCGCGTAATACGTATTCCAGGTATCGCGGCTGATCTGCACGGTCGCAGCCTTGAGCTCCGCCGGCGTCGCATCAGGATTTGCGTACATCCACCGCCAGACCGCCATGTCCACGAGCGCGACGCCGGCGATCTCGAAAGTGCCCCAGAAATCATCCAGTGTCCGCAGCGCCGCGGCGTCCGGATCGGGCTCTGCCTTGGCGAGGCCGAGCAACTCGAGATCGCGCGCCTGGAAAACGAAAGCCAGCGCCTCGGTAAAGGCCGTGTTCGGCACGCCTTCGAGCAGCGTGTAATCGATGTCGTTGAGCGAGAAGGTCTGCTCCACGTTGTGGCCGAGCTCGTGCACGGCGATGTTGTAGCCCTTGTAGTTCATCCCGCCCGGCTCGACCCGGGTACGCAGGTGCGCCTTCTCCGAACGCATTCCCGCCCCCCAGGCATGACCGGAGCCGCGTGCGGGCTCCACGACGATGTTCGCCGCGAGGTAGGCTGCGCGCTCGGCACTGTAGCCCAGCTTCTCCAGCAGCTCCGGCAGCGCGGCGTCGAAGGCCTCGGCCGTGGGGTAGCGCTCGGCAACGATCGCATCGAGTTCGGCGCCGCTGTAGCGACCCGGTGCACGGAAGCCGTTGTACCAGATGTCGAAGGGCTCCAGCGGGCGGCCCAGTCGTTTCTCGATGAGGCGCGCGATCCGCGGCACCAGCGGCGAAGAGACCACCTGCTTGAGCATCGCTTCCACGCGCGCCTCGGGCAGTTCGCGATCCTCGTCGAAACGCCGCGCGATCAGGGTCGGCGCGGCCGGCGAATAGGGATCGGCGAGGCTCGCAGCCCTGAAGGTCTCGAGCAGCACGCGGTAACGCTCGTCGGGCTCGGCGGCGCTGTCGGGGGGTGGGCTGGTGCCCTCGGCCTCATCCACCGGGCTCCCGTCAGGCCCGACCGCGGCGAGAGCGACGGCGTTGGCAAAGGGATCCCAGTCCACGCCGGGGTTGTCGATCACCACCGCAGGGATCGTCTGCTCGACGATGTGCTCCATGACGCGCTGGATCATTCTTTGCCGCGCCAGCGCGAGCGCCGGGTTCTCGAGATCGTAATTCGCCTTGATCTCGTCGCGCAGGTTCCAGTGGGCCAGCAAACGCATACCGGCCGGAAACAGCCGCTCACCTCTAGCATCCACGAGGTGGTGCATCCAGATGTTGTACTCGGCGATGTACTGGTCGGACTGGGCGCCGGCACGCGCGATCGCCTGGTTGACCTCCGCCGGGACGCGGCGCCCGAAGCGCTGCGCCAGGCGCGCCTCCGCCCATTGCCGGCGCGTCCACTCATCGCCCTTCTCCAGGCGTTCTTCGAGGGTGGTCAGCGGGAAATTGAGCAGGGCCACGAAAGCCAGTTTGTTGCGGAACATGTCCTCGCCGATGTGGGCCGACGGGTCGAAGGCCGCGAACAGCGAGTCGAAGGGCCTGATGGGCCCGAGATCCAGGTCCGACTGCCGGCGCAGTTCCAGCACCAGCTTGTTCATGTGGCCGTTCATCTGCTCGAGCAGATACTGGAAGCGCTCGAACATCGCGTCCCGCGTCGCCTGGTCGCCGGCGAAATGCGCGCGGGCAAAGGCCGCGAACGCCTCTGCATCACCGTCTTCGGCGCGCCACAGCCCGGCCGCCTGCTGCAGGCCGCGATGAATTCGGGGGCGTTGCGCCTCGCCGTGCATTTCGGTCAACGCTTCCTCGAGCGCGGGCAGCGCGGCCTGCAGGCCGGGGACGCCTGTTTCCATGACTGGTCGGGCGTCGGTCGTGGCACTCGCGAAGAGGCAGACGAGGGCGAGAAGGAGTGCAGCAGGCAGCGACTTCATAAGCGGCTCCGGGAGTGTTCCTGAAAAGACGATACATTATCCCTCGCGGCGGCCATTGTGGCGATCCGCGCAGCAGGCTTTCAGCCGCCGGGGGACTTCGTGAAGCTGATGATCCGGCGCCGGTCGCGCTTGTCCGGCCGGGCGGCGGGCGGGCGGCTGCCGGCGAGATCCCGCCGGTGCTGCCGCGCGGCCTCCCGCGCCGCAACACTGGATTCAGTTTCTTCGTAAAGCGCCCGCGCGGTGGCGGCCGGACCACGCCGGGCGGCCAGCGCGGTCACATGCACCTCGAAACGTTCCTCGCCCCGAGAGATCTCCAGGCGATCCCCGGGACGCACCGCCCGCGCGGGTTTGACGCGCTGGCCGTTCAGGTGCACGTGCCCCCCTGCGATCGCCTCCTGAGCGAGGCCGCGGGTCTTGAAAAACCGCGCCGCCCACAACCAGCGGTCCAGCCGCATATCCTGTTGCTCCATGCACTCCAGTTTAGCGCAGCACACACCGGTTGAACCTCCCGCGTTGCTATAATCGCCGCCTGACCGGGCCAGGACATGACGATGAACCAGGATCTACTCGACCGCCTTTCTGCGGAACTTGCGGCACTCAAGAGCGAGGGCCTCTACAAGTCCGAGCGCGTCATCGATTCGCCGCAGGAAGCGGCCATCAGCATGCTGGGCGGCCGCGAGGTCATTAACCTCTGCGCGAACAACTACCTCGGGCTGGCCAACCACCCGGAATTGATCGCCGCGGCGCACGAGGCACTCGATCGCTATGGCTACGGGATGGCCTCGGTACGTTTCATCTGTGGCACCCAGACGCCGCACAAGGAGCTTGAACGCCGCATCAGCGCCTTCCTCGGCATGGAGGACACCATCCTCTACCCGTCCGGTTTCGATGCCAACGGCGGGCTGTTCGAGACCCTCCTCGGCGAGGAGGACGCGGTTATCAGCGACCAGCTGAACCACGCGTCGATCATCGACGGTATCCGCCTGTGTCGCGCGCGACGCTATCGTTACCGGCACGACGACATGGCCGACCTGGAGGCCAAACTCCGCGAGGCGGCCGATGCGCGCGTGCGCCTGATCGCCACCGACGGCGTGTTCTCGATGGACGGCACCATTGCCGACCTCGCGAAGATCTGCGAGCTGGCCGATCGTTACGACGCGCTCGTGATGATCGACGATTGCCATGCCACCGGTTTCCTCGGCGCCACCGGCCGCGGCACGCACGAACGTCATGGCGTGCTGGGCCGCATCGACATCATCACCGGCACCCTCGGCAAGGCGCTCGGCGGCGCCTCCGGCGGGTTTACCGCGGCGCGCGGCCCCATCGTGGAATGGTTGCGGCAGCGCTCGCGTCCCTACCTCTTCTCCAACACCGTCGCGCCAATGATCGCGGCGACCTCGATCCGGGTGCTCGACATGCTGGAGGCCGGCACCGATTTACGGCGCAAGCTGTGGGACAACGCCCATTTTTTTCGCGAACAGATGAGTGCCCTGGGCTTCGAATTGAAGCCGGGTGCTCACCCGATCATTCCAGTGATGCTGGGGGACGCGAAACTGGCGCTGACCATGGCGGACCGGCTGCTCGAGGAAGGCGTCTACGTCATCGGCTTCGCGTATCCGGTGGTACCTCATGGGCAGGCCCGGATCCGCACACAGATGTCTGCGGGCCACTCGAGGCTGGATCTGGAACGCGCCATCAGCGCCTTCGAAAAAGTCGGCCGCGAACTCGGTGTGATCCGCCAGGCGCGCTGACACGAACGCTTTCACATCGAAACACCCCAACGGAGTCGAACATGCGCGCGCTCGTGAAGGCCAGGGCCGAACCGGGAATCTGGATGCAGGACATCGGCCGCCCGGTGCCCGGTCCCAACGACGTGCTCATCCGCGTCCGCAAGACCGCCATCTGCGGCACCGACATGCACATCTTCAACTGGGACGACTGGGCCGCGAAAACCATCCCCGTGCCGATGGCCGTCGGGCACGAATTCGTCGGGCGCGTGGAAGCCGTGGGCAGCGAGGTCCAGGGCATCGTGCCCGGTGACCGCGTCTCGGGCGAAGGCCACCTGACCTGCGGTCATTGCCGCAACTGCCGCGCCGGTCGTCGCCACCTGTGCCGCAACACCGTGGGCGTCGGCGTGAACCGGCAGGGCTGCTTCGCGGAATATCTATGCATTCCGGCCAGCAACGTCTTCAAGCTGCCCGACGCCATCAGCGACGACGTCGCCTCGATCCTCGACCCGCTGGGCAATGCGGTCCACACGGCGCTGTCCTTCGATCTGGTCGGCGAGGACGTGCTGATCACCGGCGCCGGCCCGATCGGCATCATGGCGACGGCCATCGCCCGCCATGTGGGCGCGCGTCACGTCGTGGTCACCGACGTGAACGATTACCGCCTGGACCTGGCCCATCGCATGGGCGCCACGCGGGCCATCAACGTCACACGGCAGAAGCTCGACGACGTCATGCAGGAACTCGACATGCAGGAAGGCTTCGACGTGGGGCTGGAGATGTCGGGCAATCCGCAGGCACTGCGGGACATGCTGCGCACCATGCATCACGGCGGCGGCGTGGCCCTGCTGGGCATTCCTCCCGGCGAGACGGCGATCGACTGGAACCAGGTGATATTCAAGGGACTGACCCTGAAGGGCATCTACGGGCGCGAGATGTTCGAGACCTGGTACAAGATGGCCAGCATGCTGCAGAGCGGCCTCGACGTGAGCCCTATCATCACGCACCGCTTCGATGCGGCCGATTACCTCGAGGGCTTCGAAGTGATGGGCTCGGGACGGTCCGGGAAAGTCATCCTCGACTGGAGTTGACCGAGGCTGTGCAGACTGCGGACTTCAGAAGCTGTCGCAGAAACAGTGGTAATAGAGGTTCCGCGGGTCGCTGAGTTCGCCGAGCCGGTCGATATCGGTGATCACGCTGCGCACCGGCGACGGCAAGCGCTCGAGCCAGGACGCAGGCGAACCGACCCAACCCGCATCCATCACGCTGGACAGCATGTCGGCCATCAGGCGCTCGGCGAAATCGGGCGCCACCTCGATCGTCTCGATGCGGTAATCGTCTCCCAGGCCGGCCATGGACGCCGCGGAGGCGACAGCATCTTCCAGTGTGCCCAGGCGGTCCACCAGGCCGGCATCCACGGCCACCTCGCCGAGCCAGACGCGGCCTTCGGCATAGCGCTGCACCTGGGCGGGCTCCATCTCGCGATGCTCCGCGACGAAATTCTTGAAGCGGGCGTAGCCCTCATCCACGACCAGCTCGAACATCTCCTTCACGTCTTCGCTTAGCGGCCGGTCGAGACGTAGTTCGCCGGTGTAGCGGTGCGTACCGACGCCGTCCACGCTGACGCCCACGTTGTCCATGAGGCGCCCGAAGTTGGGGAACATGGCGACGGTGCCGATGGAACCCGTGATGGTGGTCGGATGCGCCCAGGTCTCATCGACCGGGATCGAAATCATGTAGCCCCCGGAGGCCGCCACGCCGCCCATCGAGGCCACGACCGGCTTGCCCGTCGCCCGCAGCATCTCGACCTCGCGCATGATCGCCTCCGAGGCCAGCGCGCTGCCGCCGCCGCTGTCGACCCGTAGCACGACCGCCTTGACGTCGTCGTCGGTGGCGGCCCGGCGGAGCAATTCCCGCAGGCTGACGTCGCCGATGCTGCCCGGCGGCTGATAGCCCGGCATGATGTTGCCGCGGGCCACGATCACGCCCACCGCGGGAGCACCGGCGTCGGTCTCGGTCACGCCGGCCGCAAGTCCCAGCGCGGCCTGGTATTCATCTGCGAAAACGCCGAGATATTCGCCATCCTCGTCACGGGCGCCCGTTTCAGCGAGCCGTCGCTCAAGTTCCGCCACCGTCCGCGTGCCGTCCACCAGTCCGGCATCCAGTGCGGTCTGTGCCAGGTCGCCACCGGCCGCGCGCAGGCGCGGAAGAATCTCGTTCGAGTAATCGTCGAGCACTGCCGGCTCGATGCGGCGCGCCTCCGCGACCGCCTCCCGCCAGGCCGCCCAGAGCCCGTCCGCGATCGGCTGCATGTTTTCCCGCGTTTCCGGCGACATGCTGTTGCGCACATAAGGTTCGCCGTAGCTCTTGGCCTCGCCGGCCGAGAACACGTGCCAGTCGATCGACAGCTTGTCGAGAGCATCGCTGAAATAGTTGCGGTAGAAGCCGTAGCCCTGGAAGAACACGGCGCCGGCCGGGTCGAGATAGAGCTCGTCGGCGTGCGCGCCGAGATAAAACTGCGGCTGTTCGAGGAAGGCGGCCGAAGCGATCACCGGCTTGCCGGTCTCGCGGAAGCGGACCAGCGCGGTAGCGATGCGTTCGAGCTTGTCCAGGCTGCCCCCCTGCAGTCCGTCCAGCTCGAGGTGGATAGCTGTGACCCGACCATCGGCGGCCGCATCGTCGATGAGGTCGACAAGTTCGCTGAGCAGGACCTGGTCAGGTTCGAGACCGCGGGCCGCCTCGAGGGCCCGCTGCAGCGGCTCGCCGGCATACTGCTCGACCAGCACGCCCTGCGGGCTCAGCACCAACGCGAAGGCGTCGGGAAGCTGTGCCGGGCGCTGCGCGAAGATCAGCACGATGACCAGCAGGACCAGCAGCATCAGGACGAGGTGCACCCCGCGGCGCACCCCGTCGAGCACGCGCCAGGCATAGCCGAAAAGCCGACCTACGCCGCGCAACAAGAAATCAGACCTTTTCCTTGATGCGGGCAGCCTTGCCGGTGCGATCGCGCAGGTAGTAGAGCTTGGCGCGACGCACATCGCCGCGACGCTTCACCTGGATACCCGCGATGGCCGGGCTGTAGGTCTGGAACACGCGCTCCACGCCTTCGCCATGCGACATCTTGCGCACGGT
>Ga0102941_1001380_pt1 | contig 11357 bp, 8 predicted proteins | sample SalPonR2_C_D2_MG_FD_79281 | JGI IMG/M metagenome (GOLD analysis project Ga0102941, IMG submission 79281) | Salt pond soil microbial communities from South San Francisco under conditions of wetland restoration - Salt Pond MetaG R2_C_D2_MG | ecosystem: Environmental > Aquatic > Marine > Intertidal... | reverse complement strand
TTGCAATCATCAACTCTTCATTTGTCGGTATAACCATTATTTTAACTTTGGAGTCATCTGTGTTAACAAATGTTTCTTTTCCTCTTACTTTATTCTTTTCTATATCTAGTTTTGCGCCTAGGAAATCTAGACCTTCCATAATCGCTTGTCTGTTGTCAATAGAGTTCTCACCTAGACCAGCTGTAAATATAATACCATCAACGCCACCCATAACAGCAGCATATGCAGCAATATATTTCTTAACACGTAAGTCAAAGGCCAGTAAAGCTAATTGAGCTCTTTCATTACCTTCAGCAGCAGCATCTTCAATGTCTCTAAAATCGCTACTCACACCACTTATGCCTAGGACACCAGATTTCTTGTTCATTACTGTATCCATTTCTAATGGTGATAATCCTTTTTTATTCATAATAAATGTAACGATTGCTGGATCTAAGTCACCACATCTCGTACCCATTACTAACCCTTCAAGTGGTGTGAAACCCATTGAAGTTGCAACAGATTTACCATTTTTAACAGCAGCTAAACTTGCACCATTTCCTAAATGACAAGTCACTAGTTTTAAATCTTTTAAATCTTTACCCATCATTTCTGAAGCTCGTTTTGATACATATCTATGAGATGTACCATGGAAACCGTATTTTCTTACACCATATTCTTCATAGTATTCATATGGTAATGGGTAAATATAAGCTTCTTTTGGTATCGTTTGATGAAACGCTGTATCAAATACGCCAACATTCGTTACCTTTGGTAACAATTCTTGGATGGCTTCAATCCCCATTATGTTCGGTGGATTATGTAAAGGAGCTAACTCTATACATTCTTTTAATGCATCCATAACATCGTCTGTAATAACTACTGACTCAGAGTATTTTTCCCCTGCATGTACAACTCTGTGTCCAACTGCGTCAATTTCATCTAAAGACTTAAGCGCACCATAGGTTTCATTTACTAATGCTTCTAAAACAGATTTTAGTGCTACTCGATGGTTTTCCATTGGTTGTTCAATTACTTTCTTGTCAGTGCTTGGTGTTTCATGTTTTAGACGTGCACCTTCTAAGCCAATTCTTTCTACTAACCCTTGTGCCAATGCCTCTTCTGTATCCATATTGAATAACTGATACTTTAACGATGAACTGCCACAATTAATAACTAATACTTTCATTTAATAGCTCCTCCTCAAATACAAATAACATAATCATATAATTTTCTAATTCACATAATCTAATTATAACGTTTATGCCTGTTTTTTTCAAGGTTTATATCCATAATTCCAAAAAAAGTTAATCGTGATTACCACTGTTTTTAAGATAAAAATTTACGTGACTTATAAGTTGCTTATAACTATTTAATTTAGGATTTTCTAAAACTTCTTCTAATAGATAATTTAAAATTTTTCCAATTTCTTTACCTTCTGCCACACCTAAGTTTATTAAGTCATTTCCGTTAATCGCTAAATCCTTAATTGATAAGGGTTCTTTTCGGTTTTTTATTGCTTCCACTCTATTTTTTAAAGCAATAACATGTTTATATTTTTTAGGATTTGCTGTCGCTTTAATGTCAGCTATTTGAAAAGCTACTAACTGATCAATATTAATAGGCTCAATTCTCTTTATTAAACGTTTAACAGCTTTATCAGAAAACTCATCGCCATAGACTGTCATATGCTCATCAATTATTTTTAGTGTTTTTTCAATAATCTCGTTGCTATATTTCATTCTTCTTAAAATATTCTCCGCTATCTCTAAAGATTTTTTTTCATGATCATAAAAATGTCCAACACCTGAATCATCTTTAAAAAATGTATCAGGTTTGCCGATATCGTGAAAAATAGCCGCTAACCTTAAAGATAATTTCTTAGGAGTATTTTCTAATACTTCTAAGCTATGCTGAAAAACATCTAAGTGGTGATTAGGATTGTGTTGGTTAAAATTATAAGTCTTTTTTAATTCTGGAATGATTAGATTTAAACCGCCAACGTCCCTTAATTTTAAAATTCCCTTTGACGGTTGATCTGACAAAATAATTTTATTAAACTCATTTTGAATGCGCTCCATAGAAATAAATTTTATTAGATGAATCTTACTTTTCATAGCTTCAAAGGTTTTTTCCTCTATCTGAAAATTTAACTGTGAAGAAAAGCGAATCCCTCTTAAAATTCTTAGAGCATCTTCATTAAAGCGCTTATTAGGCTTCCCAACGCATTTAACGATCCCATTGCTAATATCCGCTTGACCATTAAATAAATCAACTAAGCCCCTTGATTCGCAATAAGCTAGTGCATTCATTGTAAAATCACGTCTTTGCAAATCTTTTTCTAAATCCTTTACAAAGTTAACTTCATCTGGATGTCTATGGTCTTTATATGCTTCTTCTGTTCTAAAAGTTGTCACTTCATATGATCTACTATCTCTTGATAGCACAATTGTCCCATGTTTTTTTGATAAGTCAATCGTTTTAAAACTAGTTTCATTAAAAAAATCCATTGTTTGACTTGGCAATGCGCTCGTTGTTATATCCCAGTCCTTAGGTATTTTTCCCATAAGCATATCACGAATGCAACCACCAACTACATAGGCTTCTTCATTATTCTTTTTAATTATGTTTATGATTTCAGAAACTGTTTCATCAAGTTTAAAATTCATTTTTACACCTCACTATTCTTTTAAACTTAACTAAATTATATCATACTTATTTTTTGAAAAAAACATGATTTGTTTTGTAAAAGTTGGGTAAAGTATAATCAACTATATGAAGGAGGTATTATGCGTAAACAATTGATTATTATTTTTAGTTTAGTTATTATTATCCCCGTATTATTACTTGGCTTTTTAGCCAATCGTACATCAGTTGATTTGATGACAGAACAATTAACTGAGAATACTAATAGCTTAACAATCGAAATGGCTGAAGGGTTTGACACTTATTTTAAAGGGTTCAATAACGGTTTAATTATGTTGAGTGAAAATATTGATGCCAAAGAAATTCTCAACCAACCAGAATACGAGGAATTTCTAATGGGAGTTTTTGAAAACTACTTAGTTGGCCATGAAGATGTACGTAGTGCTTATCTGGGTACTAAGAATGGCGATATGTTTATTCGACCAGCGCAAGATTTACCAAGTGATTATGATCCTAGGATAAGACCTTGGTATGAGCGGGCGGAAGGTTCTTCTGAACCTATTTGGACAGATCCTTATTCCGACGCTTCAACTGGTGATATGCTTGTAACTGCTGCAATTCCAGTTTATGATAATAACGATTCATTCGTTGGTGTAATCGGATTAGACATTGATATCACTCAATTATCACAGTCTTTATCATCTAAAGAAATTGGTGCTGATGGGTATGCATTTTTACTTGACTCCCAGAACAGTACACTGACTCACCCTAACGAAGAGCTGATAGGATCTCCACCACCAATTGATGCCATTGTAGAGGCAGTTGAAGCAAAAGATGAATCTGGTGTATTCTATAATTTTAATGGCGAAGAAAAATATCTTTATTTTAAAACTCTCAATACAACTGGATGGAAGTTAATGGGTGCTCAGTCTAGTGTTGAAATTGAAAATGCAAAAAAATCTATGCAACAGTCTATATTAATCATTAGCTTTATTTCAATCATTGTTGCATTTATTGTAGCATTTGTTTATACAAAGTATCCTACAAAAAATATGCGGAAAATCATTAATGAAATGGAAGAAGTTAGATCAGGTAATCTAACAACGTCACTTGACTTAAAAACTAAAACTGAGATTGGAGACATTGGCAAAAACTTTAATGCCATGGTTTCAACATTAGCTACTTTAGTTAACAATATCAAAGAAGTGGTTAGAAATGTTGAGGAAGAAGCAGAGAATCTTGCGGCCACGAGTCAAGAAACATCAGCTTCAGCTACTGAAGTTGGGCGTGCAGTTGAAGAAATTGCCCAAGGGGCAACTGAACAAGCAAATGACACTGATCGAGCAGTTAATTTAACGAATAAATTAGATGAACAGTTTACAACGCTCTTAGAAAATACTAATAATATGTTAGATTCAGCCAATGAAATTTCAAAGGGAAAAGAAGTTGGTGTTGAATCCATTAAAGAATTACAAGAGAAAACTCGCGAAAACAACGCTTCTACCAGAGAGATTGGAAATGCTATTGATGAACTAAACGTCAAATCAGAAGATATAGGCAACATTATCGAAACAATATCTTCCATTGCAGAACAAACAAACTTACTTGCATTAAATGCATCTATTGAAGCCGCAAGAGCTGGTGAACATGGTAAAGGATTTGCTGTTGTAGCCGATGAAATTAGAAAATTAGCTGAAGAATCATCAAAATCAGCTGATGAAATCAATAACATTGTTCAAGATATTCAAAACGAAACCAAGAGAACTGTTACAATTATGGATGATGTTTCTAAACGGTCTAAAGCTCAAACAGAATCCGTTGAAAAAGTTAATACCTCTTTTAATAGTATTAGTATTTCAATTGAAGAAATTGGTGAACTCATTCAAAAAACAGGAGATTTTATAGATCTTATGAATGAAAACAAATCTGAAATACTTGCTTCAATTGAAAATATTTCCGCTGTTTCCGAGGAATCCGCTGCCAGCGCCGAAGAAGTAACAGCTTCTATGGATCAGCAAAATATTGCAATTGAAGATGTCGCAAAAGCCGCTGAAAATTTGAGTCACTTAGCATCTAAATTGAATAGCGAAGTTTCAAAGTTCAAACTTTAAAAATAAAAAACACCTGCTTAGGTTCAAGCAGGTGTTTTTTTATTAAGAAATAAAGCCAGCTTCTTTAAGAATAGCTTTTCCTTTTACTAGGTTCTTTTCGTTAACACTTATAATTGGTCCTGTACAACCCATGCCTGTTTCTGCATAGATATCATTTTTCCATAACTCTTCACAAGCTACATCTAAATCTAGTACATCTATTCCTGAAATTGATTCTGTTACAATCTCTTTTTCAGGTACTTTTATTTCTTCTTGACTTTCTGTTACTCTTTTTTCTTGGAATCCTTCGATAATTTTATCATAGCCTGCTGCTTTTACTTGCTTGTATTCTTCTTTTATAATCTTTGATAAATCATTCTTTACAAGATCTGCTGCATAGAGTATTGCATTCTTTATTACTGGAATGCCTGATGCTCTTGATAAGATAAGAATTGTCTCATCGTAGTCAAACCCAATGCCTGGACCATAACCATAGCCACTGGCTTCATAAGTGCCACCTGTGGTGTATGTTGAAAACATCTTCATCATGATGTTTCCTGTTAAGGTGTCCATTACCATAACATCTGAACTCCCAAGGATTAAGTCGTTTCCTCGCATAATATTTCCCCCATCACTTCTTTTTGATTCCGAGAAGTTGATGTCATAACCATTTTCTTTTAGTGTTTTTAAGCCTCTTTCTACGGCTCTTGCACTGTCTAGATTTAAGATGCCTACTGTTGGGTTTTCTTTGCCGACTGCTTTGGCTGCAATGATGCCATAAATTGCATTTTTAAACATGGCTTCTGTTCGATTCGTTGCTGATGTGCCTGTTGTTGTCGTAATCATCATGTCTTTTCCTTTAGCGGGTGTGGTCACTCGACCAACCGTTGATACGCCAATTGGAAAGTTATAGTGATTCGTAACACATGCATCTATCTTTTTTTCCTTTAGTAATTTTTCCATAGTTTCATGGGCGTCACTTTCACAGTCACTTTCGTAACTTTCAAAGGCTTCATGCCCTTTACCTAATAGGATAATTTCTATGGCTTCACTCGCTGCTTTTGCTGCTAATGCACCTTCTATTAATGTGTCTGCTCCATGTTCGCTACCAAGGGTTGTTAAGCCTATTCTAACTTTCTTCCCAAAGTTGCCACTTTCGATGGCATCTGCTATTTCTATAAATGAGTTGCCTATTAATTTCTTTAGTTTTGTTGTCATTTTCTCACCTATTCTTCCATCATTTGTTGACCGAAGTTTCTAAGTGCCTCTGCTATCAGTTTGTTTACTTCTTTTTTATCTATTTTTTCTTCTGCTATTTTCCCTGGATTTCTTTCGATGATTACACTTGCCCCATCAAATTGATTGGTCATTCGTGCTAAGAATAATGAGCCTTTTCCTACAATCATGCCTCGGTTCATATCTCCTGTGGTAAGGTCTTCTTTAATGAAACCTAAGTATGGTACCCCTGATGGAATATGTCCTTGAGTTGGTGCCCAACCTGGCATACCATGGTTTTTAACAAAGTTCATCATGTCTTTTCTATCGATTTCTTTGCGCTTAACGCCCATGGCTGCAATCATTTTGTAGTTGGCTTCTGGTACGTCTCCAGCGCCTACTGGTTTTGTAATGTCTGGGTTTTGCATTTCTACTGAGTACTTGTCAACATCGTTTACTGTTAAACCTGCTTGATCTAATGGGTTTGTTATTAATGATTTAATAACTGCTTGCGGTGATGAGCCTGTTCCTACTGTGTGTCGGCCAGTTAAGTCTGTTCTGATGATTGGACTCTCACCATCGTTTTTACTCACTAAGAAGGCAAAGCCACCAAGGACGTCTTCTAAAATTGGCATGTCTTTTTTAACATGGTCTTTTCCGTTCATACCTAATTTCGCTGTTGCGCCACCAGCTACTACGACTACATTTTCGTAGGTGCCTGCTTTTACTAAGCTTGCTGCTGTGATCAGTGAGTGGATTGGTCCTGCACAAAAACCTCTCATGTCTGCGCCTGTTGCATTAACTGCACCTACGCCTTCTGCGATTGATTTTGCAAAGTTACCGCCGCCTCTTTGGTTCATGTCGCCACAGGCTTCTTCTGAACATTCAATCACATAGTCGATATCTTCTACATTGATGTCATTCTTTTTAATTAGATTTTTAAAAGCAATCACACCTGAAGCTTTTACCACTAGGTTTTCAAATAATATATGTGATGTTAAGTTTAAGTCAACGTCGTGTGCTTTTTTTACACAGCCGACTAATGCTGAGTCATTATAGATGCCCTCTGCATCTTCTTCTTTTACTAATTTTTCTATTGTCTCATAAGCTACACCTTCACCTAATGTAGAAATTTCTTTTTCTTCCATCATTGGGTTATTTTCTAACTTTGTTTTTATTTTTTCTGTGAAATTCTTTTCTAATTTTACTAGATCAAATACATCTGCGATTTTTATCATTGCGATAAATTCATCCTGTGGGATGATTTCACCATATTTACCTTGAGCACTACTACCTTCTACATTGTTAGCATACCAGGGCTCTTCTAATTGATCTAATGCTTCTGGTCGCATGTTTCCAATATATGTTTGATTTGGTCCATAGTTTACTACTTCTTCAAAGCTTCTTAAATGTTTAGGTACTTTTTTTAAGTACTCACTGTCTGGATTGCTTAATCTTTCCATTGTTTGGGTTGTGCCATTATGAATCACCATATCTGGTGTGTGTACTAATACAAAACCACTTGATTTTATTACTGAATAACTCATCTTTTCAACCTCCATTTGAAAAAAGTGGATAGCCTTTTACTATCCACCCTTTATTATAAATTAATATTGACAACATATATTCTTTTTGCTACCTATTCTTTACTTTTAACATTACTATTTTTACTTTGACTCCTACAGAGTCTTAACAATTTCATTTGAAAATCTTTTTTGGGTTTTTATTTTGGGTATTTCAACGGGATGTTACTAAAATTGACAATAATTTGAACGAATCATGTCCATTTCTTCTTTAATTGAATCTAAATCTAATACCATTTCCATCATGCCTACCTGCTCTTCAAATACATCTTCATCTACAGCAGTTTTGAATTCATCTTCAATAGCATGGAATGTTTTTAATCCTAAAGACACTCCTGCAAGTGGACCTGCGAATGTAGGATCGCCATTGGATACTGTTTCTGCTGCTAATCCAGCTGTTTCAGCTTCACCAGCACCAAATATTACAACTATGTTTTCGCCACCATGTTCTTCCGTTAAGTCTTTCACCCGTTTTTGATTTTCTAAATCCATTGCTCCTGCAGCCGTTCAGACAAAACATTCAGTTGAAGAAAAAACAACTTCAGCACTGTCTACTGTTTTAACACATTCTGCAATAGCTTCACCTGGCACACCATCACGGTCGCCAATGATTATTACTTTTTTATTTTCAAGTATACTCATATTTCTACCTCCTATAATACCAACTTACTAATAAAAAAGAATATATGTTTTTTTATTTGAAAAATAAACAATTATATGTGTTTATTAATCATCGCTTCTATTTCAGCTTTTGTTGCATCATCTTTTGTACATTCATCAACTTTTTCGCCATCTTTATAAAGCAAGATTGCTGGTAAGCCCATTACTCTTTGGCTAATAGCTAATCTTCTAGCGCCAGTTGTGTTAAGCTTGCAAAATTTTACTTGATCGCCATAAGCTTCAGCTAAATCCTCTACATCTGGCATTAATGCCTTACATGGTTCACAACCATCTGAATAATAATCTACTAAAGTGAACCCATCTGAATTTAGTACTTCTTCTTCAAAAGTTTTCTTATCTAATACTAACATTGTTATACCTCCTAAAATTCTGTATTACTAATATAATGCTCTGCTTGCGTCGCTGCAATTGCACCATCTGCTGTTGCTGTTACAACTTGTCTAAGATCTTTATCTCTTACATCTCCAGCAGCAAATACACCTGGTACATCAGTCTTCATTTTAGTACATGCCTCAATATATTTACGCGGCGATAATTTGATATGCCCATCTAAAAGTTCTGTATTTGGGATGTATCCAACGAAAACAAAGATTCCGAAAGTACCTACATCTTCTGGTGCATCAATGACTTGTTTTTCACCAGTCTTTTTATTTCTTAAGACCATTTGCTCAACAATGCCATCGCCATTCACTTCTTCAACTACGCTATCCCAGATAAATTCAATTTTATCATTTTTAAATGCTTTTTCTTGAATAGATTTAGCTGCACGCAATTCATCTCTTCGATGAACAATGGTAACTTTTGAAGCAAATTTTGTTAAGTATATTGCCTCTTCTACAGCTGTATCGCCTCCACCAATGCAATAAACTTCTAAATCAGTGAAAAAATCTGCATCACATGTCGCACAGTAAGAAATGCCTTTACCAGTCAATTCTTTTTCTCCATCAACGCCTAATTTTCTAGGTTCAGCGCCTGTAGCAATAATTACTGATTTTGCTTCAACTACTGTATCATCATCTAAAATAACTTTCTTCATTTTTGATTTTAAATCTAAATCTACAACTGTTTTCATTTTGATTTCAGCACCAAATTCATCACATTGCTCAACCATTCGAGCAATTAATGATGGACCTGTTGCCTCACGAATAGAACCTGGGTAGTTTGCTACCTCATCAGTTGTTACAATTTGTCCACCTTTTTTTTCTTTCTCTAAAATTAAAACACTCATTCTAGATCGTGCAGCGTAGAGTCCAGCTGATAAACCAGCCGGACCTGCACCAATAATGACAACATCATACTGTTGATTCATTACTATCGTTCCCCTTTCAATTCACTAACCAATATTTGACTCTTGATATTCTGTATTTTCTGCTATATAAGCCGCATCGCCTTTTAAAGCTTTAGCTAAAGAAACCATTGCTGCAATCATTACGAATGCAAATGGGAAGGCTGCTACAATTGAACCTGTCTGTAAAGCACCTAAACCGCCTGCAAGCAATAATACTGCTGCTAAACCAGCTGTTACTAGTCCCCAAACTATTTTCTTAGGCGTACCTGGATTTAAGTCGCCACCTTCTGAAAACATACCCATTACAAATGTTGCAGAGTTAGCTGATGTAATAAAGAATGTAGTTAATAGTAATACTGCTACACCAGATAATAATGTTCCTAATGGATAATGTTCAAATACTTGGAAGAATGCTGTTTCTGTAGCAAAAGCACCAATTTTATCATAAACTTTAATACCAACAGTACCAAAAATTGAGAACCAGAAGAAACTCATAATTGTTGGAGCAATTAATACACCAGCAATAAATTGTCTAATCGTTCTACCTTTAGATATTCTAGCGATAAATGTTCCAACAAATGGCGCCCAAGCAATCCACCAAGCCCAGTAAAATACTGTCCACCAACCGTACCATGGATCACCAGATATTGCGAAACTATCCGGAATAAGTCCAGCCATATACAAACCAACTGAATTACTTAAATTATTTAAAATTTCAACTTTTGGTCCCACTAAGAATGCTACAATCATTAATCCAAAACATAATGTAATATTCATGTCTGATACAAGCTTGATTCCTTTTTCAATACCCATTACAGCAGTTAGTACGAATAAGAATGTTATAATTCCTATGATAGTTAATTGAATACCTGTATTAACTGGTAATCCAATTAATCCATTCAATCCACCATTAATCTGCATTGTTGCCATACCAAGTGAAGACGCAACACCAGCAACTGTAGCGAAAATTGCTAAGATATCTATTGTCTTACCGATTGGACCTGTTGCTTTCTCTCTACCAATTAATGGTATAAAAATACTACTGATAAGTCCTACTTCTCTTCTTCTAAACTGCATATAAGCTAAAGCTAATGCCATAATTGCATAAGCTGCCCAAGGATGTAATCCCCAGTGTAAGAATGACTTTCTAAAAGCAAAGTCCATTGCTGCAGCAGACTCTGGTGCAATACCACTGAGTGGTCCACTAAAGTGAAATAATGGCTCTGCTACGCCGAAGAATATTAGCCCTACACCCATGCCGGCACTAAATAGCATACCAAACCATGACATTAAACTATATTCTGGCTTATCAGTTGGAAGACCTAACCTAATATCACCATACTTACTAAATAACATCACAAGTGAAAACACAACAAATGATGACATTGTAAGGATATAAAACCAACCAAAGTTACCTACTAAAAAATCAAATGATGCTGATGTTATACTAGCAAAACCCTCTGGTAAAATAACACCAAGACCAACTATAATAACCGATACTATTAAAGAAATTGTAAATACTGGATTCCAAAACTCAATCTTTTTCAATTTTTCCCCCTATCGTAAAATATTGACCCTTATAATTATGTAATATAAATATTAATTTAAGGGCTGACTAAAACAATCACTAAACACAAATTTACATTTTAACTTTAAACTTCAAATACTGTTTGATCATCAATTTCAGTTGCCAAAGCATCTAATGCTACGCCAACACGATGATATCTTAACTTCCATTGCTCTTCCTTCGGTGTTTGTGGATCTCCTAAAGGATAAGGAATAGAAATTGTTGGCACCATACGATTTGCACCAACTGTTTTAGCTATTGGAATCAAGTTTGCCATTTGAACCACTGTTATACCTGCTTTTTCAATT
>Ga0102941_1001378_pt1 | contig 11365 bp, 11 predicted proteins | sample SalPonR2_C_D2_MG_FD_79281 | JGI IMG/M metagenome (GOLD analysis project Ga0102941, IMG submission 79281) | Salt pond soil microbial communities from South San Francisco under conditions of wetland restoration - Salt Pond MetaG R2_C_D2_MG | ecosystem: Environmental > Aquatic > Marine > Intertidal... | reverse complement strand
TATCCGATCAAAAGACGCAGCTTCAGGCTGCGGGGTAATGTCGAATCGAAACGCTGCCGGGGGTCGGCGAACGGACGCTCTTGTTGTTGGGACGCCGGCATGAGGCCGGTGAGCGCCCTGTTCCTGTTGGCAACCCCGCTGTCTTAGGCTCTCGCCCGTAGACCGGTGGCTTTGCGTCCCGATCTTTCGATCGGTTTGCCCTTTTCAACTAAGTCGATTCTCTGTCGTCAGCAGACCTCGTTGTTCGAGACTGTCTGTTGAGGACGGACTCTAGCACCGATTATGTGTAGCGCAACATGTCTCAAAACGCCGACACGTAATCGCCGCAATCGCTTGCGGCGTATCTCCGAGGTGTTATGTCGCATCTGTTTCCGGGAGCCCGCCTTTGGCGACTAGCGGCGACGAAACCGCCATAACGCAACGTCGCCTCGCTGCCTCGAAACGCAAAGACCCCGCACGTTGGCGGGGTCTTTACGTTCGTCCCGATGCGGCCGGTTTACTTCATCGTAATCTCGCGCATGAGGTAGGCGCCGGTGATCTCTCGCATCGCCGGATAATTCTGTACGAGCTGCTCGGAGCGCTCTTCCTGCTCCTCGCTCCATTTCGCCATGAACGCGTCATAGCGCTCCTTCGACGGGGCCAGATCCGCGGTCTCGGCGAACTTGACGACCAGCAGCAGATTGAAATCACCGCTCGCCGCCAGCTGGCTCGAGTAGATGGCGTAGTCTTCGATATGACCGAGTTCCTTGGCGAGTTCGTTGGCGGCCACCCAGGTGTCCCGGATTCCCTCGAGGTAGGCGTCCATCATGTTCGGCTTCACCTTGATGGCCGAGATCTGATAGACCGACTCACTGACGTCGTAGTCTTTCCAGAGCTCCAGCTCCGCCATCGCCGCAGAGGAAAACGCCAGCAGAACGGCCATGGCCGACAGTCGAATAATGCGCATGATTCTCTCCCTTGGTTCTTCGTTGTTGTGGTTGCCGTCCGGACCGCGACCGCCGCCCGGATGCGCCGAGAATAACACGATCGGAAAAAACGGCGGCGCGACGGGCCGCTAGATCGTCCGCAGACTGTTACGTGTGCGCAGCCTCGCGTCGCGGCGCACCTGCGCCGAACGGTAGCGGCGTTTCTCGTCGTCGGTTTCCGGCAGGACGTCCGGTACCGTGGTCGGCCTGCCCTCCTGGTCGAGACCGACGAAAGTCAGGTACGCGGACACCACGTGCCTGTCCTCGCCGGTGCGGCTGTTCTCGGCCACGACCCGCACGCCGATCTCCATCGAGGTATTCCAGGCACGATTGACAGAGGCTTTCACCAACAGCGTCTCGCCGGTGCGCGCGGGAGAGAGGAAGTTGAGGCTGTCCACCGCGGCGGTGACGCAGATGGTGCCGCTGTGGCGCTCCGCCACGATGAGGGCCGTGCGGTCGCACAGGGCCATTACCAGGCCCCCGAACACCGTCTGCTCCGCATTCAGGTCGTTCGGGAATATCTTGTAGACGTTCTGCTCGACGGCGGAATGCGAAGGCGCTCGGCCGGGCGTACTCATGGCCCCTCCTTCTTCGATCTGTACAGTGCCAGGGCGACCAGTCGCTGCATTATCCGTTGCCCGAGCCCTTCGGGCGAGCCCAGATCCAGCCGTTCCAGATGATCCGCGTATCGGCGGTCGGCGTCACCGCCGCCGCGGCGTATCGCGGCGAGCGTCACACGCAGCCGATCGGGCAGCCGGGCGGTGGCGTCCTTGAGCCAGGTGAGCGCCCCTGCGAGTTCCTGCTCGACGGTCGTCAGGTCGGTGCCGTGGGGATAAGGCGGGAAATGCGGTGCCACGCCGGGAGCGCCGAAGACCGATGCGAGTACCTCCGGGGTATTCCGCCGCGCATCCACGGATACGGCGTGGTCGGCCGCTACCTTGCCGCTCGCCCTTGCGGTTTCCAGCAACTCGTCCTGGAACGCGGAATCCGCGATGTCCAGCATCGCGGCGATCACCTCCCGGTCGGGTCGGCCGCGGGTCGCGGCAAGGCCGTATTCGCTGACGAAGACGTCCCGGTAATGTCGCGGCACCGTAGCATGAGAGTAGGACCAGCGTATGTTGGACTGCGGCCTCCCATCGTGCAGGCGCCGCGAGCGCAGCATGAGTACGGACAGACCGTCCGGCAGCGCCTGGGCCATGCTGACGAAGTCGAACTGCCCGCCTACGCCGCTCACGACCCGACCATTCTCCAGCCCGTCCGATACGGCGCTCCCCAGCAGGGTGGCCATCATGGTCTCGTTGATGAAGCGGGCGTCCCGGCGCTGGCTTCGCTTGCGTTCCTCGTCGCCGTAGAGAGTGTTGACCCGCGAGATGCTCGTCATGTTGATGAGGCGGCGGCGTTCCTCCGGCAGTCGCCGCAGTGCCTCGTAGAATGCCGCCGAACCGATGAAAAAGCCGCCATGCAAGACGGTCTCGTCCCGGGCGTCGGCGGGCCGCCGCAGGATGTCCCGCGCGAACAGCGAGAACAGGGCGTCGCTCATCAGCTCGCTGGAACCGTACAACCCCTCGCGGAACGGTGCCGTCTCGAGCGGCAGCTCGGAGCGCCGGGGCGATGCGCTGCCGCCAGGCAGCTTCTCCAGCACGGCACGGAACAGCTCCGGTTGCTCGTTGCGCAGCGCCAGGCAATGGGCCACCGCATCGCTCAGCGAGCCGATGCCGAGCTGGATGGTACCCCCGTCGGGCACGAGGCTCGCCACGTGCATTCCGGTGGCGTAATCGGCCGCCTCGACCGCCCGGTTCGGCAGCCCGAACAGCGGAAATTCCCATTCCGGCGCGTCGAGAACGAAGTCGAATACGTCCGCCGGCACCTCCGCGTCGCCGGTCATGTAAGGCAGCCGGCGGTTGACCTGCGCAACCATGGCTATCTGCCGGCCGGCCGCCTTCGCTTCGCGGAATGCAGGCAGGAGATCCAGCGAAATCTCCGGATTACAGCTCAGACTGTAGCTGCCGGGACTCTCCGCGCGCGCGGAGACCAACTGCCCGACCACGTTCACGCCCAGCCGCATCAGTTCCGTGACCACCTGGCTGTAATTGATGCTGGTGTAGGACTGCTGTGCGGACGGGGTACCCAGATACGCGCCGGGCCGGAAGTAGAATTCCCGCACCTCGATATTCGGCGGCAGCGTGCCGGCGCGGATCGCCTGCGCGTAGTGCAACGAGGGCCAGCCCGCGTACAGCCGCTCGACCAGCGGCCCCAGGAAGCGCTGCTCCAGATCGCCGCGCGCACGGGGAACCTCCAGCGTCAACGCCGTGAAGATCGTGAGCCGGACCGAGGCATCCGATGCCGCCCGCTCGTACAGGGCGTTGGCAACGTGGACCGCCTTGCCCAGCCCGACCGGCAGTCCCAGCACGATGTCGCGGCCGACCCGCGCGATGATCGCGTCCGCGACCGCTTCCGGATCCTGCCAGGCAACGCTCACGGCAGATACCGCGGCTGGCGGCCCGCGCGACGACTATCGTGACCGCTATCGCGATGACTATAGCGACGATGGCCAGGGTGTTGATGTCGCATAATGGTCCGCATCGGTCCGGGGTCCTGTGGCGAACAATACCTCGACACGACATTCAAACACATGCGGGTCACCCGAAACCCGCCGGAGGAACAGATGCGACCGCATCCGCGCAGTGTTACCAGCAGCGCCACCGCCACTCTGGGCCGCGTCCGCATGGCGATTGCGCCCGTCCTGGCCTTTCTGGCCATTCTGGCCGTCGACATCGCCCCGGCCGTGGCCGAAGTGCCTGCGGTCGCGCGCGAGGCTTTCGCCAATATGCCCCGCGTCACCGGGAACTGGGCGTTCACGCGCACCCGGGAAGATAACGAGGGCACCCGGACAGAGCGATTCGACCCGGCCGCCGAGCCGAAGTGGCAGTTGGTGTCGGTGGACGGCCGCGAGCCCGCGGAGGACGAGCTCCGCGACTACGCCGAGGAGATCGAGCGACGCCTGGCCCGCGACGAGGGCCGACCGGGCGACAACGATTTCGACGGCCTGGCAGCGGACGACGGCTGGGAACTGCTCGAGGAAGACGACCGGCGAGTCACATGGCGCTTCCGCCCGGCGGCGGGCGCGACGGATCGGGAAGGCATGGCGAAGCACCTGCGGGGCGAGATGACCATCCTGAAGTCGGTCCCTTACGTCGAGTCCTTCCGTCTCTACAGCGACGAGCCGTTCCGCGCCAAAGTCATCGCGAAGATCGAGCGGTTCAATACCCGGATCGAGATGATACGACTGGACCGCCGGGCCTACATGCCGGCCCGGGTCACCACCCGGGTGCGAGGCAGCGCCGCATTCGGCCTGAAGAGTATCGAGCGGGACATCCTGCTGACGTACTCGGATTTCCGCTATGCCGGAGCCGCGGACGGCGGCTGAACGATCTTCTGAACGGCGCCGGTCAGCGGCCGCCGTTCTCGACGATGCCGTCCAGCAGCTTCTTCGCCCGCAGGAACTGGTCCCGTGCCTTGCCGAGGTAGAGCATCACCTCGTCGACGTAATTGTCCGCGGAAGCCGACCACACCCGGTTGAGATAGCGCTCGCCTGCGGCGAACTCGCTCATGACATCCGCATAGACCTGCAATCCGTAGAGATGGGAGAGGCTGTGGCGGGCGTCGACGAAACGGATGAGGTCGTCCCGGAACAGCCGGTCGATCTCGAAGCGCATGCCATGGGACGGTATCGAATCCCGGTCGCCATACAGTTGCTCCAGGTTGGCGCAGATGCCGGCCAGGCTCTGGGTCAGGTCGCGGCGGTTGCCTTCCAGCACGTGGTCCGCCGTAGCCCCGGCCCGGGTCGCCCGCTTGACCATGACCACGCCGCCGGCGCCGGCGAGCGCGGCCGGCAGGAACCAGGTCCACTCGGTGGTGTCGGCGTCCGTGGACGCAAAATAGGCGCCGAACAGGAATCCGGCCGCAATCAACAGGTAGCCCAGCCGCGTCATGCCGCCGCCACCACGTAGTAAATGGCGAAGCCGACGCCCACCAGCGCCTCGCCGACGATGAGCCCGGCCGCGATCGGGATACCGGTATCCTCGCTCCAGCGCTGACCGAGCTTGCGGTCCGACGCCAGTCGCAGCAGCGTACCCAGCGCGTAGGTCAGCACGATGTTGAAGGGCAGGTAGAAGCCCAGACCCACGGTGATGCCGAGTCCGCCCTGCAGCGCCGACAGGATGGCGCCCAGTGCGGCGCCGGCGATATATTTCTGCACGGGCACGTCGCCGCCGAGGATGCCCTCCACCGTGCTGGCCAGCGCCTGCGCCTGGGGCGCCGGCAGTTTCTCGCTGCCGAGGCCGTAGGCGTTGTCCAGGACGAAGATCAGCACGATCACGACCAGCGGACCCAGCCACGCGCCGATGAACTGGCCCATCTGCTGCATCCGCGGCGTCGCGCCCACCAGATAGCCCGTCTTCAGATCCAGCATCAGGTCGGTCGCCTGGGACATGGCCACGCAGGTGGCCGCACCGACCATGATGGCGGCAACGATCGCGTCCGCCCGGTCCAGGCCGCTGGTTGCGACGATCAGCAGCGTGATGCCGATCAGCGTCATGCCGGACAGCGGCGACCAGTTGGTGCGCCCGATGGCCTCCGACAGAATGACCCCCGCCATCCAGATCCAAACCGTGCCGAGCAGCGCCATGAGGACGCCCCGGCCGAGGCCGACGGCCTCCGTGGAGGAGACGGCGATGACCCCCAGCAGCAGCGCGGCACCGACGATGGCGCCGTAGAGCAGCTTGATCGGCATCTCGTCGCCGGATACCGCGGATTCGACCTTGGCGGCGCTCTGCATGGAACGCACTGCCGAGCGTATCAGCGGGAACGCGAGCACCACGCCCATTACCGCGCCGCCGATCAGCATGCCGATGCCGATCGGGCGGAACAGCGCCGAGCGCAGGAAGCCGGGATCCGTGATCGTCTGCCCGGTGGCGGGGTCGACCGGCAGCTGGCCGTTGGCGGCGAGCAGCGGCGCGATGAACCACCAGGTCACGAAGCCGCCGATGATGAAGGCGACCCCGCCCTTGCCCGCGATGAAGGCCACACCCACGGTCAGCAGCGACAGATACCAGACCCCGTTCATGTATTCCGGCATGCCCAGGCGGGAGCCGAGGTCCCAGTCCGAGACGCCGCTCCACTGGGTGGCGAAATGCACCGCCGCGCTCACGCCGGCCGCGCCCAGCAGGATCGCCGCCTTGCGCACGCCCGCACCCGGAGACTTCAGGATGGTCGCCACCGCCACGCCGCCGGGATAGGTCAGCCGCTCGAAATCGATCATCTGTTTTCTGAGCGGGATGATGAAGGCGATGCCGAGATAGGCTCCGGCGATACAGCCGAAGGTGAGGAGGTAGGGATTGAAGTCGCCGCCATGGCCGAGGATGAAGATCGCCGGCACGGAGAACATCATGCCCGAGGAAGCTCCATTCACCGCGCTGGCCACCGTCTGGGCGATGTTGTTCTCGATGATGCTGCGCCGGCGCAGCAGGCCGCGCAGGATGCCGAAGCCGAGGATGGCGGCGAGTTCCGAACCCTCGATGGAGAAGCCGAGGATGAGCGCCGCGTAGCCGATGGAGATGGCGATGATGACGCCCAGGAACCAGCCGACGATCACCGCCGGCCAGGAGAGCTCAGGATAGGCGCCCTGCATGGGCACCGGTCCCGCGGCGTTGTTCATGGGCATCGCTCCTCTGCGGGGTCCGCTGTCAGACCTCTGCCGGATCCCGGCTCGGGCGGAGTCTATCACGGGCCATGGGCAGGCCAGGTCTCACGGCAACAGCGGCTCGATGCGCTCCGCCGGCAGGCCCTTTTCCATGATCTGCGCGAATTCGTCTCCCAGCCTCTCGCTCTCGGCCACTGCCTGCTTCCAGTGGCGCTCTCGGGCGGCCGGGTCGTAGCGACGGAAATCGTGGCGGTCCGGGATACGCCCGCCCGGCAGGCCGGCGACGAACTCGTCGGAAGGCGCCATCAACAGGACCCGGTCCATGTGCGCCCGCGCGGGGCGACGCCAGGAGAGGCGTTTGTCGAACCAGCCCGGGATCACGTGGGGATAGAAATGGGCATAGAGCGCGATGCCGTCGATCGCGGACAGCGGCAGGTCGAGGTGATAGTCGATGATGCCGCCGTCCCGATAGACTCCGGGCACGCCGCCCGGGATGTCGCGCATGCCCTCGATCACCAGCGGGATCGCGCCGCTCGCCAGGATCGCCGGCGCCAGGTTCTCTTCGCTGAGTGCGTGCACCCGCAGCGGGAAATCGCCCGCGTGGAGGAACGGCGCCTCGTCCCTGGGATCGCTGAACAGGGCGCGGCTGAAGAACGCCCGCAGGCTGCGGCGGCTCACCAGGTTGCCGGCGGCAGCAAGTGCCAGGCCCGCCGTCAGCAGCGCGCCGCGCTCCGAGGCCGCCGGCCCGTGGGCGCGGGCGGTCATCACGTGGGTCCGCAGCAACGGATGGGAGAGGATCTCCCGCGCCCCGCCGGGCCCCAGCGCGTGGCCCAGTATCTCCCGGCTCTTCGCCGTGATCTCCGCGCGGTCCGGCCGTTCGCTGTAGTGCTGGTAGACGTAGCCGTCACGCAGGCGGTCGATCGCCGCCAGCGGGTCGGACTGAGCGTAGCAGGCGAAACGCCAGGTGCCGATGGAAGAGCCGATCAGGTGCACCGGACCGCGCAGCCGGGGCAGCAGCTCGCGCATGATGACCCGGTCCAGGCCGTACAGCACCAGCCATTTTGCGCCGCCGGAGGCACCGGCCAGGAGCCGGATCCGCTCCGGGTCGAGGCCCCGTTCGCGGATCTCGGCCAGCGCGGTCGGACCGGCCAGAAATCGGAGGGCAGGACCCGCCACGAGACCGCTCCTGACCCGGCGCGCGGCCCGTCAGCCCGCGGCCCGCAGGTCCTCGTACTCGGGATGACGCTCCAGCCACGCCGCCACGTAGGAGCAGGCCGGCACCACACCGTGGCCGCGGTCCCGGGCGTAGTCCATGCCCGTGCGCACCAGCCGGCCCGCGATACCGCGGCCGCCGATCGCCTCCGGCACCTGCGTGCTGGTGAAATGCATCACGTCGCCGTCCATCTCGTAATCGGCGTACGCGAAATGGCCGTCCACCTCGGTCTCGAAGCGCCGTTCGGCCGTGTTGTGAGTGACCTCGATCTCCGGTCTGTTGTCGGCGTTGCTGTCTGCCATCGGCTCCTCGCTCAGTCGAAGGGGTGTCTCAGTACGATGGTCTGCTCGCGGTCGGCGCCGGTGGAAATGATGTCGATGGGCGTACCCACAATCGCCTCGATGCGCGCAAGATAACTGCGGGCGTTCGCCGGCAGCGCATCGTAGTCGGTGATGCCGACCGTGGATTCCGTCCAGCCGGGCATGTCCTCGTAGACGGGCTCGATGTCGGCATAGCGGTCCACCGCGACCGGCGGGGTGTCGATGGTGTCGTCGCCGATGCGGTAGCCGGTGCAGACGCGGATGGTCTCCATGCCGTCCAGCACGTCCAGCTTGGTGACGCACAGACCCGCGACGCTGTTGTTGACGATGGAGCGCTTCAGGGCCACGGCGTCGAACCAGCCGACCCGCCGCGGGCGCCCGGTGGTGGCGCCGAACTCCGCGCCCACCTTGGCCATGCGCTCGCCCTGATCGTCGAACAGTTCGGTGGGGAAAGGGCCTGCCCCCACCCGGGTCGTGTAGGCCTTCACGATGCCCAGCACGTAGTCGATGGACCGCGGGCCGATGCCGGTGCCGGTGCTGGCGCTGGCCGCCACCGTGTTCGAGGAGGTCACGAACGGGTAGGTGCCGTGATCGATATCGAGCATGGCACCCTGGGCGCCCTCGAACAGGACGCTCTCGCCGGCCTCGGTCAGTTCGTGCAGGATCCGGGTCACGTCGGCGGTGATCGGCGCGAGGGTTTCGGCGAGTTCGAGAGCCCGATCCAGCGTCTCGGTGAAGTCCACCGTCGCCGCGTTGAAATAGTGCTTGAGGACGAAGTTGTGGTAGTCCAGCACCTCGCCGAGCCGGGAGGCGAATTGCTCACGCATGTAGAGGTCGGAGACCCGCAGCGCCCGGCGCGCCACCTTGTCCTCGTAGGCGGGACCGATGCCTCGCCCGGTGGTGCCGATGGCTGCCGCCCCCCGTGCCTTCTCCCGCGCCCGATCTAGCGCTACGTGGGACGGCAGTATCAGGGGACATGAAGGACTGACCCGGAGACGCTCGTACACCGGTACGCCGCGCTCGATCAGGGCGGCGGCCTCCTCCACCAGCGCGTCCATGGACAGGACCACGCCGTTGCCGATCAGGCACTGCACCCCTTCCCTGAGGATGCCGGAAGGAATCAGGTGGAGTACGGTCTTCTCGGCGCCGATCACCAGCGTATGGCCCGCGTTGTGGCCACCCTGGAAGCGCGCGACCGCCGCGGCCCGGTCGGTGAGCAGGTCGACGATCTTGCCCTTGCCCTCGTCGCCCCATTGGGTGCCGATGACGACTACGTTTCTGCCCATAATGGTCGTTGTCCGCGGTTGTGAGGCTTATTCAGTAGCGTACGAAGTAGAGCAGCGCAAGGCCGGCGACCATGCTCACCAGCCCTATCCGTCGGATACTGCCGTCGTCGAGCTCGGCGATGGAAACCAGCGCCTCGCGCCAGCGGCGCGGGCTGGCGAAAGGCAGCAGCCCCTCGAGCACGAGATACAGGGCGAATGCCGCCCAGAGATCACTCCATTGCATGCGGCGTCTCCGTTCGGGCGCTCACCGGCGCGGCCCGGACACAAGGGGCACCGGCGGGCGGTCAGCGCTGGGGGCCGCCCGCGTCGTTCAGGTAACGGAAAAAGTCGCCGTCGGGGTCCAGCACCAGCAGATCGCCGGTCAGGCCTATCGAGTTCCGATAGGCCTCGATGCTGCGATAGAAAGCATAGAACTCCCTGTCCCGATTGAAGGCCCGGGCATAAACCTCCGCCGAAATCGCGTCGCCCTCACCCCGAATCTGCTGCGCCTCGCGGTTGGCCTCGGCGACAAGAATGGTGCGTTGGCGGTCGGCATCCGCGCGCATCCGTTCAGCCTCCTCGGCGCCTTCGGCACGCAACTCCGTCGCCACGGTCGCGCGCTCCTGGCGCATGCGCCGGTACACCGACTCCGCCACGTCCTCGGAGAACTCGATCCGTTTCACGCGCACGTCGACCAGTTCGATGCCGAACTCGGTTGCCGTCTTCGCCGCGGCGACCACTATGTCGTCCATGAGCACGGTACGCTCCAGGGACACCACCTGGCGCACCGTTCGCTTGGCGAACTCGTTTCGCAGATCGGCCTTGAGAATCTCCAGCAGCCGACCCGTGGCGATCACCTCGTTGCCGCCCGTGGATATGTAGTACTGCCTCGCATCCCGGATGCGCCACTTCAGGAAGAAGTCCACGAACACGGATTTCTTCTCCGCGGTAATCACTTCCTCGGGCGGATTATTCAGCGTCAGGATCTGCCGCGGGAACTTCCGGACGTTGTTGACGATCGGCATTTTGAAATGCAGACCGGGCTCGTAGTCGGAAGCGATGACCTCGCCGAATCGGAACTTGAGGGCATACTCGCGCTCGTCGACGGTGAAGACCGAAAGGCCGAGGATCACCAGTGCCAGACCGAGGACGATGACGACGATGAAACGGGCGTTACTCATCAGCGGGTCCTCCTGGCGCGCGCGTCGTCGCGGTTTCTGGGATCGCTTTGCTCCCGCATCTGCGGCAGCGAACTCGCCGTCGGCTCGGCGTCGGAACCGTCGCCCCCGGCGCCGCGGGCCTGGCGTTGCATCAGTTTGTCGATCGGCAGATACAGCAGGTTGCCGCTGCCCTCCGCGTCCAGAAGAATCTTGCTGGAACGCTGCAGGACGTCCTCGATGGACTCGATGTAGAGACGCTCCCGGGTAACCTCCGGCGCCGCCTGGTATTCCGCCAGCAGCAGCTCGAAGCGGGCCGCCTCACCTTCCGCGTTGGCAATCAGCCGGTCCCTGTAGGCAAGGGCGTCCTCGCGCATGCGCGCGGCCTGACCCCGCGCGCGCGGGATGATGTCGTTACGGTAGGCTTCTGCCTCCAGACGAAGGCGCTCCTTGTCCTCCCGTGCCTTGACCGCATCCTGGACGGCATCCCTCACCTGGTTGGGAAACTGTACCTTCTGCAGATTGACGGAGATCACGCTGATTCCGGCTTCATACAGGTCGAGTGTGCGCTGGATGAGTTCCTGGGTCCGGTCGGCGATCTCCGCCTGATTCTCGAGCAGAATCTCGTCCAGCGTGCTCTTGCCGACGACCTCGCGGATGGCGCTCTCGCTCACCTCGTCCAGCGTCTCGTCGGCATTGCGCACATTGAAGCGGAAGGCGATCGGGTCGATCCTGCGGTACTGG
>Ga0102941_1001376_pt1 | contig 11376 bp, 4 predicted proteins | sample SalPonR2_C_D2_MG_FD_79281 | JGI IMG/M metagenome (GOLD analysis project Ga0102941, IMG submission 79281) | Salt pond soil microbial communities from South San Francisco under conditions of wetland restoration - Salt Pond MetaG R2_C_D2_MG | ecosystem: Environmental > Aquatic > Marine > Intertidal... | reverse complement strand
AGGCAAATGGAACTTAATAAGGAGTGTGGATAAGACATCTGAGGTTAGCGTTTATGATGTTTCCGAAGTTGAAGTAACATCCCCGTTGAGTGATGATACAGATTATTACTTAAAGTATTACGGTGGTGGATATCAGGGCGTTATTAATGACGTTGACATTCCTTATAACCTTATACCTAAAAGTACTAATTCCATTGAAGGGGTTTCTGATAATAGGTTCGCGTTAGGTGGTAATACTGAAGGTATAGACATGCTACCCTACGATGGGGTTCCTTCTATAGAGCAAGGCGATGCAAACAAAGGAGAAAAAGGATTTGTTGTTGAGCGGGCTAGCGGTGGAAATTTTGTGTTTGATGTCGCAGTTAATGAGTTTGACACAGAGTCTATGTTGAGTACAGCTAGCGTAGGCGATTATTTGAATATTGCTTTTGTGGCCGAGAACCAAGATGGTGTTAAGGTATCTTTCTCTGCTGGAGTTCTGTTTGATTATGATTATACTACTGCTTCAGGACTGTGGGGGTATGTTAGGGATTATTTAACTGGTAAAGTGAATGGGTTTACTTTTAGTTATGATGCTACTGGAGAAAAGTTGGTGATAACTGAAGACACTCCGACGTTCCCTGATACAGATACAATTACGTTTATAAGTGAATACAGAGATATTGTATTCCTTAAGAACTCATATGTAGGCCTTGGGCTTAAGCGAGGGTATGAATATGGTCTAGGAGAGGTAGGATTGGCTACTTATGGAGCTAGGACGAGAGCTCTTGTAGGTGGAAACTCAATATTGTCTATTCCTTATGCTAGTAACGAATCGTATGCACAAACAATCGATCTTGGAAATGGGATAGTTAAGTTTGGCTTGTCCGATAGTACCCAAATGAGCAACGAGGTTGATTATCTTTCTCCTATATTCAATTACAGGCGCAAGGACTTCATTCAATTGGTTGTCATGGATTGTAGAGACTATGATGGCGGGTTGGCGTTGAGGGTTGATATCAATGATAGCCTATTGTTTGATGATAAGTCCGTGGATGTTGGTTTGGAGTGGTCAGTGAGCAATGTGGATTTATATAATTATAACTTTGAACCAGGTGATTATTTGAGAGTATTGGGTACATATAGCTTTACGGATTATGGGACTAGCTTTTTTTATAGTAAAATGGTATATTTTGATGATGTCTCTGAACATGAAGTAAGAGAGGTTAAGCAAGGGATTACTGTAGATTTTGATGGAGTTTTAACAGATTTGCCGGGGACGTGGGTTGTTATTGATGGAAGCACTAACGAGTTGTCTTCAGAATACTTTAAAAGTTCATGGTTTAATAGTTTTATAGAGATAGGGAAGCTTGAGATTGTACAGGATGATCAGGATGTATATTACGAGACGGGTCAATTAAGGGAGGTCGGGCAGCCTTATGGAAAATTATCTGGTGGAGATGTGTGGTATAGGTATAGGAAGATGATTATACCTCATGCGATAAGTAACGAAACTAGGTCTTTTTTAACTGGGTTTAAGGAATATATATTAGTGGAAGATCCATTTCCGTTTGATGGAGCTCCTCAACGTGCATCTAATATTGGTAAACCATCATTGGATGAAGACTTTGGTGGAGAGAGAGAGTTTAACCATATCAGAGTAACAGACAAGTATTTTCCTAACACTCAAATCAATGGTCTAGGGACATTCCGGTTTGAGAATAAGTTTGAGCTCACAGACAAGTATGGTAAGATACAGGCTTTAGAGCAATTAGGATCCATGCTTGTCACTCTATGCGAAAGAAAGATATTCAGTGCTGGTATTGGTTATTCTGAGCTGTATAACGCAGATGGTACTGCTAATATGACTAGAATTAATCAAGCACTAGGATATTTTAGACCTCACGCCGAAGATTATGGATGTCAGACGCCTCATGCTATTGTTAATACTGGTAGGTATATTTATTTCGTAGACAAGAATCGGCGGGAGGTAGTACGTAAAGCTAGTAATGGATTACAAACAATTAGTGGAGATCTTGGAGCTACTGGATATAACTTTAAGATGGACGCCTTCTTTGATGATTACTTAGCTCAAGATGGAGATTTCGTTACGGGGTATGATCCAGCTAATGATTTATTATATGTAGCCAGAAGGGCAGCCTCTACTTTTGTTTATGGAGCTATATTTGACGAGCCATCTAATCGGTGGATTAGTATGTGTAACATGTATGGTACTATTCCACAAACGCCACCTTTAGAGCCAACTGAGGCTGGTATTGATATCTTATTCAATTCTCCCGCGAAGATGTTCTCTGCTTTTACCGGAGATATTTATGACCATAGTTATGGTACGTCTTTTTATGGTGTTGCTCCAGAGTATTCTGTTACATTGGCAACCAATGCTAACTCTAATTTTGTTCATGTATTTAACGATATAGAGATTCATGGAACTATTGATTGGGAGGCTAGTGAGATTAAAATTCCAGCTACACTCAATAATAGAAAGATGTTGAGCCGCATAAAGAATGGTAAGTTCGATAAAGAAGAAGGAGTTATGAGAGCTCCATTTATGAGGAATGCATTGACTTCTACCAGTGTTGATGTTGTATTTAATACGTATAACTCAACTAATATTCGCGATTTGCATATCGGGGATCTTCTGCGTGGGCATTACATGACTATTAAGTTGGTTAATTCAGACACAAAAGAGGGCTACTTATTCAAGGTGAATGTTGACTCTGAATTGAGTAGGTAATTTTTTGGTATATTTGTAGAAAATAAATAGATAGTAGGATATGAGTCTTATAGCATTAGGGGTAATTGCAGCGGCAGGATTGGCTAAAACCATTGCTGGGGGCGTAAAAGCTAAGAAGAATAGGGAGGCGATGGATGATCTGTTGCAGAATCGACCTGACTATGAAATACCTGAAGGTTATTTCGATAATGTCGAGCTAGCGCAGGCACAAGCTTCTAGAACTAGACTCCCTGGGCAATCTCAATATGAACAGCAAATAGGAGCCAGGACGGCAGCTGGTATTCGCCAGTCTCGAGAGGCTGCAACATCTTCTGGTGACTTGCTTGCAGCCACCAGTAACTTATATGGTCAGGAGGCAGATGCGTTAACTAATCTTCAGATACAGGCAGCACAGCAACAAGTGCGAGGGGAGGCTAATTTAATGTCAGCTAGAAACACATTGTCCTCTCAGCAAGAAAAAAAGTTTAATTGGGAGACTGCTGTTCCATATCAGACACGTATTAATCAGTATGCTAAAAGTGCTCAAGCAGGGAACCAGATGATGAGTCAAGGATTTAATACTATGACAAGTGCGGCTATGGCTTATGGTTCAGGTCAGTATGGAGCTAATGCTACTCAAAGCCCAACTGGAAGTATGGGTAGTAATTGGACTCCTGAGCAGAGCAATGCATATAGTAATTTGAGTTCGTGGCAGGCAGGTCAAAATGGGGGAAAATTCGATAGCCTTGGCCAGTGGAATAAATCTAAGTGGAATACTGAGTATAAGAACCCTTACTTAAATAATGGAGGTTCAAACTTTTAATATGGCAGCACCAGTAAAAATACCAATACTATATACCGGAGAGAATTATCCAGTAATGGATTTTTCTCAATATGATCCCGTGGCGGAGCGACGAATTCAGAGTATTCAACGTCAGAATGCCCGTAAGCAGGAAATGGAGGCAGCCCAACGTCAACAGATGGCTAAGACATTCTTTGAGCAAACAAACGCCATAGAACGGCATAATTTAGTCAATGAGAAGCTGAGGGATGTAGAGGGTGAGTTGATCGATTCGTACGTCTCTACCATGACAGAATTGTATCGTAAGAAGGGTGGAAATGTTTCATGGCAGGATCTTATGGATGCTCGACGAATGGAGAATGGAATTGAGCAACAACTACAGGAATTTACTCAGTGGGAAAAGCAGCATACTGAGGATTTAGCTTTTATTGAGAAAAATCCCGATAAGATAGATCCAGATGCAGCCATTGAGATTGCGGCGTGGGACGGTAATACTCCTTACAACAAGTCGAGGGTAGATATTCGTAAGATGAGTGGCTATGAAATAGCAGGTAAGATTACAGAAGATCATATGTCTAGGTATGAAGTTAATTCATTCTCTCAAGAGATGCAGGAAGATGGGGTAGAGATAACTAATACTTACGAGTATTTCGATCACTTTCATAAATTATCTCCTGAAGGTGAATCTGTTATTGGGGCTAAGCATAATGTTCAGATGGATTTAGAGGGGAAGATAATTACTGGAGACCATATGATGCGCCAATCTTTAATGCATGAGTTTGATAATGAATTGGACGAGGATGCTAAAGCATTTTATATTAAAGCAGCCATGCATGGGCATAAAGGAGCCGGGCTGGCCAGTGATTCTGATTTTACAGTCGAGCCTACAGGTGTTAAGTCTGATGCTTATAAGTTCTACTTCCATGACAAGTATGGTGATATGTTGTTCCCTGTAAATAAAGAGACAAGCAATCGTGGCATAGATAAGGATAAAGGTGATAATAGTGTTAAATATAAGAGTGGCCAGTCATATTACAAAGACAAGCCATATCTAATGAAGACTAAGAAGGTTAAGCTGGGTGGAGAGAGTCAGAAGAATTACTTTGGATTCGTTAAGCCTGTGTCTGGTCAAGGGTTGATTAACTCGGTATATACCGATCCTGTAGAGGGTGAGATGTATGCTGAGTCGATGAGTGCAGAAGATTACGACGTTGTAGGTCACTGGGAAGATCGCGATGGAAAAGAGTGGATCAACCTTCAGGTTAAAGTGCGTGGTGAGACTAAATCGAGAGATGGTAAGGAATTGTATCGACTGGGAACTAATAGGAATTTAACTGAGGCACAGGTTCGCAGTATGCTTGCTAACATGTACGAAGGTAATGATGCTGAGGAGACAGAGCAAAATGTTCAGCAGGAGTGGGAACGGCTATCAACCTTAGGACAGTTGTCTCAGGAGTATGCTACCACTCAGACAAAGAACGTATATGTTCCGGCAGAGGAGAACGAGGAGATACGCAACAGATATTTTATTAAGAAGGATGCAATCAGTCCCTATGATGATAAGCCAGAGCCAGTGGCAGGCGGCGGGGGAGAGAGTCCTATCTTTAAGAATAGCACAAAGAAAAAATAACACATAATGGAAGATAAATTAGAAAAACTTTTATCAGATTTTTATTCCGAATATGACCCACAGGCTTATAGTGATGAGTTGGTGAAGTCGGTTAAAAGTCATTATGGCGACGATTATGATGGCATGATTAAAGACCTGTATGCTGAATATGATCCTGAAGCCTATTCGGTGGATGCTGCTAATGAGCTAAAAGACTATTATGGCATAAAAAAAAAAGAAAAGACAGACGAAGAGGTTCGAGACTTTATGCGTCAAGAGATCGAAGGCGTATCTCAAAAACCGTATGAAGGTAATGACTTCGTAGAGGAACCGAAATCAACTAAAAACTTAACGATAACAACCAGAGATCTAATGGATGAGCCTGAAGATGAAGGCATGTCTAGAGATCAGGTTAATGAACTTAGATTAGCATCTCAGTATAATCCTACCTTTTTAGAAAAACTTGGGTGGTCTTTGTCTGCACTAGAGGCCTCGGGGCTCCCCGGCGGCGCTGGAGCTGAGCAAGTGAAGGCTGGTATAGCTGGGGTGGCTACCGCTGCTTCTGCTGTAATGAGTTTGCCTGAGATGCTTCAGCAAACATTAGATGAATATATTGCTAAACCTATTATACGAGGACTGGCTCCTGACGATGCTTCTAATGAGAAGATAGAGCAAGCTATGAAGACGTATGAGGCACGTATGGACATTGCCTCTCCGGGGCTATCGTTATCTGCTGATGTGTCGGGTAAGGTTGATGATAGGGTGACAAAAGGCGTTGAAGGCCTTAGAAATACCATGAAAAAATATGACGCAGGAATTGTTGAGTCATTTTCTCAAGGTAATGTTGGTGATGGCGTAGAACAACTTGTTAATGGGGCGATAGAATCACTCCCATATTTAGCAATTGTTGCTGCCACTTCCGGAGCGGGAAGCGGTGTTATGATGTCTTCTGTGGGTGCTACAGCTGCTAGTGCCAGGTATGGTGAGATTAAGGATGACGATCGATTATCGGAGAAAGGTAAGCTAAATAGTGCATATCTATACGGTGGAGCTGAGGCTGTGGGTGAATTGGTTACTTTTGGTATTTTAAGAGGGTTTAAGTTTGGAAATAGTAAATTGTTCACTAAGGAAGTCGCTGATAAGCTCTCTGGTAGTATATTGTTACAAATGGGAATGGAGGGATCGTCTGAGATGGTCACTGAAGCATCTACTCAGTCGGTTGATTACGTTCAAGGATTGAGGGATAAGGTAGATTGGAATCAAATCATGGACGCTGGAGCTATTGGCGCGGTGGGATTATCTCCTGTAATAGTTGGTAATAAAATAAAAGGGCGAGAAGCTGCTTCTAAGGCCGATAGGTTAGAGGTCATGAAGGCATTGGATGAGATAGTAGACTTGAATGCTGAGAAGGTTAATAGCGACAATCCAGTGTTAAAAGAAGCCGTTGATAGCGAGATAAGCAATAGAGTTAATCGTATAGATGAAATAGCCACTAAGAATGCTGAGACGGGTGCTAAGCTAACTAAAGAGGAGTATAGTAAACTTAAAGACATTAATAAGGCTGTAGCAGTTTATGATGAGAGGATCGTTCAGAAAGAATCTAAAGGCGAGAATGCGGATTTAGATAGACAAATAAAAGCTAAGTTAGAATCAGATAAACAAGTATTAATTGAATCAAAACAAGATGGCAAAGAAGAAGGGGTGCAAGAAAAAGGGCAAGAAGTAGCCCAAACTGAAGAAACAGCTGAAACAGATTTAGAAGACGTAGCCCAGCCTGAGGTGACTCAAGAGGCTGCGATGGAGCAAGATGCGGTACAACCTAGCGAGCAAGTTCAGGATCGGGCTCCACGGGATGCTGAGCAGGATATGGCGCAGCCTGCCGAGCAAGTTACGGATGAGACTACACAAGATGTCGAACAGGAGGCCGCTGTGCCTCCACAAATTCAACAAGATGCCAAAGGGGACGAAAGTATACAGATGCGTGAAGAAGCTCAGCAAGAGCAAACCGAAGAAGTCGGCGATCAAGATATGTCAGTCGTCGACGAAACAAAGCTACAGGAAGAAGAAGTAGAGACCGAGGCGGCGCTGGAGATAAAAAACAAAACCCTTAATCAAGTAAGCGAGATAGAGTCAGCTACATTGACAGAGGAGGTAGCTTCTCCTAGTGCTAAGAAGATGCAAACCAAGGTCACTAAGCTTCAGGAGCAAGTAACTAATTTAAAGCAAGAGCCTAAGAGGATTAAGGACGCTATTAGTAAATTCTTAAAAGCGAACGACAAGGCAATAAAGGAAGCCAATATATCTAGAGGTGATATTGATGCACTTCAAAAGGCTAACACTTGGCAGCAAGCAGCTAAGGCTGTTAAAAAGATGTCAGGCAAATTACAGCAGCCCACGGTAGCTGATATGCGTAAGAATCTAGCAGACTTTATCAAAGAGAATGAGTCTGAGCTTAACAACCTAGGGAAGCGAGTCGTCCCTGCCATGCTCAGGAAGGTCAACAACGTCAAATCTGAGGCCACTTTAAAGCAAGCCACTGATTATATCCGCAAGGTAGTAGAAAGTAAAGAAGAGCGTGCTAAATTGAAGGATATTGACAAGATTAATGAGCTTACTGCTCCCGATGAAAGGACGTCTAAGTCGAAACAGACTAAAATTAAGAAAGGGAAAAGCGATACTGAAGCTAATATTAAGATGCAAGACAGGCTCGATGACATTCGAGAAGCAGTTGAAATGCCAGTGGAGGAAGCGTCTCAGAGAGCTAACGAGTTGATGGAGAAGGCTGCTAAGCAATCTGAGACTGGCGTAGGGGAAATGGATCCAGCTATAGCCCGAGAGCTTCAGAATTTAGAGTTTGCTGGGCTTGGGGATATGACCCCAGCAGAGGTTAAGTCTAAGCTTCAAGATTTAAAAGACATTCGTAAGGAGTATGCAGAAGACATTGCTAAGCAGAGAGAGGAGAAGTCTGAGAGGATAGCAGCTGAAAGGCAGGAGTGGGTAGATGCCATACGCAAAAAGAAGTTTAAGGAAGGTAAGGTTGTTAGTGTCGAAGAAGCCCCGAGAACTTCAGCAGAAAGGATGTCTCGTGGAGGAAAACGACGATCTCCGTTTGTGTGGGGCATTAACCAAAACTGGTTCTCTATGCTGGATCGTATCACTAAATATGATCCACGTAAGACGGAAGCTATGTCGGGTCCTTTGTTTGACAAATGGGCGAGACGCCATCGTAGGGCGCAGTTGACTCATAGTCAGGGCAAGATGGATCTTAACAATGAGTTAAATGACGCTAAGAAGAGTATATTCGGTGTGAAAACCGACAAAGGACTGAGTGATAGAATGCACAAGAACGCACTAGCTCCAAAGAATCCCAGGTACTATGATGGTAAAGAGTGGAAAGAGTGGGATGGTGAAAACATACCTGAAGATGCTCAAGTTATAACACACGGCAGAGCTAAAGAGTCAGCACTAGATAAGGTTAAGCGATATGCAGACTTCAAGGAGCGGGCAGTGGCCGAGAGGGTGCAGTATAAAGAGGCAGACGGATCTTGGTCTAAGATAGATTTACCATTAAATCAGAATATAGCTGCCAAGAAATACATGGAGCTTAAAGATCCTTCATTGCAGTCAACGTTCTTTAAACCAGTCGAGACGGGGAAGGATGGAAAGCAACGAGGAATGGGCTACACTGAGCATACAGTTAAGGCAATAGATGCCTATATGGACACTGATGTGAAGAACTATGCTGACTATCTGGTGCGCGATTTATACCCTAAACTATATCAGAAGTACAATGAAACCTATAGACGTATAAACGGCGTTAATATGCCTTTTAATCAGTTTTACTCTAATATAGTCAGGGAAGGATTTGAGACGAAGGCTGACGAAGGTGTAGAGTCAATGATATTAGGGGAGAATTATTTTGGTACGCTCAATAATGGGAGTATGATCGCTCGCCGGGGGAATACACTCCCGTTAAGATATGTAGACGTAAACGAAGCATTGTCCTCATATGTAACAAAGATGGAGCTGTATAATGCCTATGGAGAATACGCACGAGATCTTAAGCGTGTATTCAAGTCTGAGGCTGTTCGCAGGGAAATTCAGAATGTATTTGGTAAGTCCCAGGTTAAGGAGATTGATGGGATGATTGAGCAAATCATGCAGCAACATAAAAGTTATGCAGACATTTATAAGGTATTAAATGGTATCCGTCGACGAAGTGTTATAGGTACTTTAGGTCTTAAGCCTAATCAATTCATAAAGCAGCAAGCTTCGGTATTCGCGTTGATTGATAGATTAGGGGTTGGAGGTACGGCCAAGGCTATGTCGTTTTATATGAGGCCAGCACAGTGGAAAAAGACGTTTGACTTCGTTATGGAAAACCCCATAATGAAAGAGCGATTAAAGCAGGGAAATATAACAAGGGATTTGTCTGATGTAATGCGAACCGATTGGGCAAAAACCGATGGAGGTAAGCAGTGGACTAATACATTCATGTTCTTTACGAAATGGGGCGATATCGTGCCTATCATGGTTGGCTACCCAGAGTTGTATAAGTCAGCTTTGAAGGACGCTAAGGCTGAAGGGCTTACGGGTCAAGAAGCTAAGGATCGAGCAGAGGAGACAGCGACCAACGACATATTGCTGTATCAGCAGAGTGCCCTTACCGGAGACTTGAGTAATTTCCAAGCCGGAAGTCCTTTGGAGAAGTTGTTTACCATGTACATGACATCTCAGTTGTCATATCACAGACAAGCAGTGTCAGCATTAAGAGGCTTAGGCATGAACTTTCGGCGTGGGGATACAAAATCAGTGAATAAAAACTTACGTAAATTCTTGGTAGCTCACTTTGTATTACCGCAGGCCTTTACTCTATTTGCCAATGGGTTTAGATTTGACGAGGACGATCACAAGCGACAGTTGTTGTTTGGCAGCTTATTGAATCTACCTCTAGCTGGAGAAGTTCTTTCGTATGCTTTAGACCAGATGGCAGGGAAACCATTTGATTATGCTCCCACTCCTGTTGGTGCGGTTGTGACTTATGGTAAGAAGGCAGTATCGGGGCTTAATGAATTGGTTAAAAAGAATAAATTAGATCAAGAGCCAGAGACAGGTGAGGTTTATGAGGTGATTAAGGATATGGCAACCTTTATGAGCGTAGCTACTGGTAAACCGTATTCTGGATTGATGAATTCTACAGAAGGGATAGTTAATTCTGTTATGGGCAATTCGCGAAACCCCGTAATGGAGTCGTTTGGGTACAGCCCTTATGCGCTGGATCCACAAGCAGCAATGATGACCAGAGACAATAGAATGGTCAAGTACGCCATAGAAGATGGTCTGACTGCACAGGAGTTTAAGCAGCAGATGATTGATGAGTATGGTCGAGAGGAGGTATATGATGTGATGTCATCTAATTTCCATACTACTAAGGCGGTTAAAGCACTTAAGGAATACCATTTACGTAGCAAATTTGGATATGATAATGACCTTGTGAATGAGTTAATGCGAACTCGAAGTAATGACGACAAGATCTTATTAATGGATAAGTATTACCGACGTTCGCCGGAGGCATTTAACGAGCAATATAAAGCCCTTAAACAGCCTATATCCGTTCCTGAGGTGGTTAAGACTTACGATGGTGTAGTTAGTGAGTCATTAGACGAGCAATGGCGTAAGTTTCGTAGAAATAAGGAAGAGTAGTAAAATAACTATATTTGCATAAAAGATAAAAAGATGGGACAATCAAGCGATCAAGTAGCCGGAACAAGCGGCGGACATAAAAGACTTAGAGCAGGGGAAACTTACAGTGGGCTGTTCTATGGGTTCTCTCCTGAGACAGAGTTGACTCTCACCTCGCTAATCGACGCACAGGGGAATGAAGTTGTTGATGCATGGCCTTATGTGGCTGGTATGTATTATCCAGCAAAAGGGATGTACAAGTCGATAACTGTGGATACAGGAGATGTATTACTTTACTTAGATATAGATAGAGACTAATGCCAGTAGGACTAATCAACATAATGCCGAGTGTTTTTAAGCGGCTACAAACATCTATACCAACCCCCACCGTTGGCAGCTATACCACGGAGACAACAACGGTTGGATCTGATATCTATTTAATAGAGCAATTTGGCAATACAACAAACGATATACTAATTGTCTCCGGTGGCGTAAGTGGTGGGGTGTTAACATCTGACACAGTGCTACGTGTGCCTACAGCCTACTGGGGTGTAAGCAATGCAGGCGCTT
>Ga0102941_1001375_pt1 | contig 11382 bp, 7 predicted proteins | sample SalPonR2_C_D2_MG_FD_79281 | JGI IMG/M metagenome (GOLD analysis project Ga0102941, IMG submission 79281) | Salt pond soil microbial communities from South San Francisco under conditions of wetland restoration - Salt Pond MetaG R2_C_D2_MG | ecosystem: Environmental > Aquatic > Marine > Intertidal... | reverse complement strand
TTGAATAAACAACATATATTTGCACACGCTAAACGCCACGGTCTGGTAGTTCAGTTGGTTAGAATACCTGCCTGTCACGCAGGGGGTCGCGGGTTCGAGTCCCGTCCAGACCGCAAAAGCCTCTATTTTTAGGGGCTTTTTTATTTATAAGTATTTGATATTCAATGTTATAAAAATGTTAATGTTAAATAAAAGTTAATAAGCGTGCTGCAATCGTGCTGCATTTTTGACCCTTCTTTACTTCTTTGCAGCATTTTACATCACTTTTTATTTTAAATTGGCATTCATTGTAAAATGGAATAAAATCAATTTATCTTCATACTTTTTTATTTCTAAATTGGAATAAATTGAGAATACAATACTGCTCCGATCTGCACTTAGAGTTTGCCAAAAACAAAAGATGGCTAACCAATAATCCTTTATTACCCTCTGGGGAGATACTCATTGTTGCCGGAGACACCCACTATCTAGGGCATGATTTTGAACACCTCGATTTTTTTAAATGGGCATCTGATCATTACGAACAAACCTATGTTATAGTTGGCAATCATGAATACTATGGCGGGTATGACCTGGCTTTGCACCAAAAGCCTTTTAAATGGGAATTACAACGTAACGTGTTCTTTCTAAACAATCAATCTGTACAAATGAATGATGTCACACTCCTATTTTCCACACTTTGGAGCCATGTACATGCGGAAAATAGAAACTCGGTGGCCAGAGGGGTCAATGACTTTTATAAAATACGAATGGGCGAGAATCGGCTAAGCGTTGATAATTTCAATCAACTTCATGCGGATGCTTTTCATTTTTTGAATCAGAGTCTCGAAAACCAGAACGGCCAAACTGTTGTGGTTACCCACCATTTACCCACGCCTTTATGTAATTCCCCTGAATTCACGGGCAGTTTGCTTAACGATGCTTTTGTGGTTGATAAAACCGACTATATAACCAAATCGAATATTGATTACTGGATTTATGGCCATGTACATAGAAATGCTGGAAGCGGTATGAATTTGGGAGGTACCACCATGCTGTGCAATCAATTGGGGTATGTTGATATGAACGAACATTTGGAGTTTTCGAGGGAAGCTTTTTTTGAAATTGGATGATAATGTTAAAACATTATTACTTTTAAGGGATATGAGCTTAACGTAATTACATAACTAACCCCAATGTGCTTTGGTATATTTGAGCATCTCCTTTGAAGTTAGAGCAATTGCACTTGCACTTCTTCGGATGTAAAACTCTTCGGGTTTACCTTTTTGATTTAAGAATACTGGCTCTGACGCTTTCTTCTTTACGCAAATCTTAGCCACCTTTCTACCTGAAATATCCTGAATACTAATTTCTACAAGGCTATTAATGTCATTCCCTAAGAACTTACCTAGTAAGTTGTCAAAGTGTTTTAAAAATGCATCATTTTTGTCGCTCTCCTTGAACGTTGGATAATCTGTTGTGTCAATACCTATAACATTTAAATCATCTTCAACACCTATTAAAAGCACCCCTCCGTTCGTATTTAAAAAAGCAGCGATATTCTTAAAAGCTGAATGTTCAATATGCGGCATTGGTTTTTTCTCCCTTAGACAAAAGCGTAATGATGATTTGAATTCTATTTCTTTTGTTTCCCCTTTTTTAATAAGCTCGGAAACAGATTTCTCACACAGAGATTCGCTTTTTCTCGTGACGTACAATCCTTTCTCCCGTAAAACTCGCTCAAAGTCATCACAAAGCTGATTTGTCATGTCTTTGGTTTCTTTAACGAAAAATTCGCCTAACTCCTTCCTATTGCGGTTAATGAACTTTCTAAAGATTTTATGGAAATCATCGTAAATTTCTTCAGTTCCGAATGCAGAGCCATCATCTAAAATTTTTGCAACTACTCTTTTACCTCTAGGGTCATTCTGAATGTATTCAAATAATTGAGTGATTTTACCTTCAAAATCTTCAATCAATTTTTCGATTTCCTCTTCTTCTTGATTTCGCTTCTCAATTACGGCAAGAATATGAAACTTATATTGTTTTCCACCGTACTCACCTTCTACATCACCTACTTTATGCTTCTTCTCTGGAATAATATAATCAACTGGTGCAACTATACCCGTTTTATTATCATAGTAGACTTCTACATCATCTAATATATCATCAGGCCTATGAATACTGTTATAAATAGTATTGTACCTTCTCCAGAAACTTAAAAAATGATCATTTACATATTCATCCTCTAAATCAATAACAAACTCAATTAGGTTAAGGATTTGAAAGTACTTACTAACCCGTTTTTTGAGTTTTTTAGATGCCTCTGGCTGTGAAGTTATGTATTGCGAAAACCCTTCTGTAATATCTTGAATTATACTAATATCTTTTCCCTCTTCTTCGGAAGAGACATAAGTTAGATAAGTATCATAGTAATTTTCAAAAAGTTGATGCTCTTTCATTTCTGAAAAGTGAGACTTCAATACCTTTTCATCTTCCAAAGGGTTAAAATCACTTACAACAACATTGCTGAAATGCTCAAACGCTTCTTGAATATTTTTTACATTGACATTCTTATATGAAAAATCTACAATTTTACAATCGTTCTTGTGTTTGGTCTTTCGGTTAACCCTTGAAATGGTTTGAATTGCATTAATGCCTCTTATTTCCTTATCGAGAAACAACGTATGTAATCTTGGCTCATCAAAACCCGTTTGCAGTTTATCTACTACGATTATTAAACCATTCTTCTTAACTGCAAAATTTTGTAAAACTTTTGCTTCACTCAATCCTCCATTCAATGTGGACGAATTAGGATGGCTTTGCCCGTCAGAACTATAAACGATATAAACAGGCGCATCTTTAAACCTATCAAACTTGGAGTCCTGAACAATCTCCTTATAGTGCGTATCAATGAACTTTTTGTATTTGATAGCCGATTTAATAGATGAAACCGCCAACATTGCTTTAGCATATCCTCTAATGTTATGGTATACACTACTTACCAATCGCTCGACGATAAACTTTGAAATCGCTTTAATTCTATCCTCGTTAGCGTAAATCTTTTGCTTTCTAATCCTGTACTTTCTCCCATACTCATCAATGCCAGTATCAGTATCGTCTGGAATTATCTCATATCCCTTATCAGCTTCAAAGCCTTCTATATCGCTGTCGGGAAGTTCGAAATACATTTTTGAAGAAACGGGAACGATTCCCTTAATAGGGTTTAAAATATAGCCGTCTAAGATTGCTTCACGCATGGTGTAGCTATCAAAAGGAATCCATATTTTTTCTGCTTCTGCATAGGTGTTGAATTCACCAAACCTTGCTAAAGTATGGTCGCTTGGAGTTGCAGTAAAACCAATAATTAGGTTTTTCTTTTTAGTGTTGGAATCACTACTCGTATCAAAGCTGCTCTGTATTTCATCAAACAGGCTAACCATTTCAATATTTTGAGTGCCGCTATTAGAACGATGTATTTCATCAATTAAGAAAGCTACTCTCATGCTGTTCAGCTTTTTTAATGATGCCTCATCTAGTACGTCACGTATAGTACCAAATTTTTGAAGGTTTACGACAACTACTCTCGTTTTTGACTCTAATGCTTTTAAAAATGACTTCTTACTATTGGCTTCAATGAACATCTTTTTATGAATGTTCATATTGTGCATTTTTGTGTCAAGTTGGTCTCTAAGCTGCACCCTGTCTACAACCAACATAATCTTATCGTAGACAAACTTTTTATTTTGCCTTAAGTCTTTAAGTTGTAGCGCTGTCCAACCGATGATGTTACTTTTTCCAAAACCAGCTGCATATTGTAGAAGTAAAGAGTAAACGTTCTTGTTGTTTTGATACTTGTCCCTCTTATTGATAAGTTCGTTAATTTGAGCTTCTCCTACGCCCAATTTTTTAAGGTCAGCCCTAAGTTTATTTAAAAAATAATCAGGCTCATTTTCATGCTCTAAAAACTCATCTATTTTACGGATAATCTTATCTGTCCCAAATTTTTGTTTTGGTCTTGGGCTGATTAGCCTCCCATCATTGTGCTTGTATTCCTTTTCTTTGCTACCATCTTTTTTGACTAATTCTCTTTCAATAAAATTGTAATAGAGAATTTCCTTCTCTATCATTTCTTTACTGTAATGCGCTTTAAATACTTCTTCGAATTTCTCTTGACGGGTAGCGTTAGGGTTATTTTTTAGCGGATAACTTTTAAAGTTTTTAGTAATAGAAATCAGATATTTATCATAATCATAAACACCAAAATTCTTGATGTCTTCATAGTGTTGGCTAATATTTCGAATGATAAATGTTTCGTTTACATCGGTTGAGGTTATATGTATGGCTTTCTCAAAAACTTTTAAAAACTCTTTTTTTATGGTTTGCGAAACGTCATTATTGTCGGCTAATTCTATATAGGTAGATACCGCTTTATGGTAATCTTTGGCAACTTTATTGATGCCATTTTTACGCGCGTTTTGGTTGTTCCAATTAGACTTTAGTTCACTATACCCTAAGAATATGCCATTGAGAAAAAAGGTTAAATCAGGGCGAAAAGAAAACTGAATCTTTCCATTGTACTTATACGTATAAGGGAGTTCTTGTACAACAGAGAAAATATTTTCGTCAAAGAACTTGTTCTCTGAACTTACCGAACCGCTTGGGTAAAACAAGTGTAGTTTGTAGCCTTCAAAAGTGACTGAACGATGGTTATTAATGAATATCGCCATATTCATGGAGGATTTTATCTTGTCATTCAAGAAATCCATGAACTGTTGCATTAGTTTTTTCTCATCGTTGGCGAACTTGGTACGTAATAGTTTACGATAGTTCTCTTTGTTCAATGATGTTTCGCTAATAAACTCTCTCAAATCTTCAACGATAAAGAATTTAGGAGAAACTGTATTTGCCTTTACTTCCTTGTATCCTAAGCCATCTGTACGTTCAGTAATAAAATGAATTAAGTATTTCTCTTGTAAATCTAACTCGTTCATAGGATTTATACTGTTACCTTAATTTTTCCCGTAACCACATCATTTATTAATGTTTTTCGGAGTTCTGCTAGTTTGGTTATTTGCTTATCTATGCTATTAACAATAGCATCAATATGTTGTGTTTTTTTATCTAGATAATCAGCGATTTCTTTTTGTTCATTTAAAGTAGGTGGAACTACCACTAATAGATTATAAAATGCATTGAGCCCAAGAATTTTGCGAGTAGTGCCTTTTGATTCCCTTGAGAAATACGATTGTACAAAATCGTTATTAAGCATATATTTTTTATAGGAGTTATCTAATTTTTTGGAAAATCGAAGTCTCAAAATATGATAGCTATATAGGGTGTTTGTCAAATCTTCCATTACAACTGATGAGACACCAATATCCTCAATAGTTTCTGAACTTGGTGTAAAAAGCACATCTCCTTTTTTTAGTTTTTTCTGTTGAATTTGATTCTCCTTTGCACTTACAATCATATATTCCTTGTTATTAAACAACTCTCTATTAGGGTTCTCATATACATCAGTATAATTAACAATTTTGACTAATCTCTCATCTTTTTCCGTCTTCTTGTTTACACTACTTGTACTTATCTCTCCAAGCTCTTTAATTCTTTTTACATCCCAATGCTCTGGGATTTTTTTCATCCATTCTATTCCACAAGTTTTAAAATTTACATTGGGATTTAGACCTCTAGTTATTGTTTCGTTTACCAATGATTTTCTTAGCTTCCTATATTTTTCAACTTTACTTTCTAGTAAGCTTATTTTTTTGTCAATTGCCCCTATTTTTTCATCTAAATAATCAGCTATTTGTGTTTGCTCTGTTCTCTTAGGAAGTGGTAATGGGATTTTTAACATCTGACCCATTGATAAACCTTCTTTCGAAGTCCCAGATTGAACTGACATTATATAATCCTTTATGAATTGCGACTTCAAATAATAGGAAATAAAATCAACCTTCCTTTTCTTAACTCGTAGATATAGTATGTGCTGATTGATATTAGCTTGCTCAATTGATGGCGGGACAATACAGGTTCTTCCAATAGATGCCCCTGTAATATTAATTAAGATATCATAAGGTCTTAATTGAGAGTTTTTCATTTTCTTATGTGTAGCTTCGGTGATGAATGAAACTTCATCTATTCTAAGGCCATCATCATAAACATTTTGACTTCTAAGGAAAGTAATCCCTTTATCAACATAAACTTCGCTACCACCTTTCGGTGTAACGCCACTTCCAATTTTCTCTATAACGTCCTTTATTCTCAATAAATTCCATTCATTTGGAATGTCCAAAATTTCCATGCTGCCCTTTTTTTCCATTTGAGTTCTCATAACTTCAACTCTTTTTCCAAACCTGCCAGCTCTTTTTCTAAATCATCAAGTTCATTAACAATAGCTGCCACCTTTCTTAATTTCTCAGGTTTATAAAAAATCTTATTGAAGTTAAGTTCAACGCCTAAAATATTATCCAAATACATAAAAGGCCTACTAACGTACTTCTCCATAAATTCAGCAATCGTTCTTTCATTTTCAACAGGGTCTGGTGCATAAGGGATTATCTCATAATCTTTTTCATAATCAGGTGTTATCTCTACATTAATTGAGATTTGCGCATCTTTAGTTTTAGTTGCCTTTTTTAGACTACTTTTTACTGTTATTTTACCGCAACCCAATTCCTGCTCTTCTTTCCCTATTTTTTGAATTATGGTTTCTTTCTCCTTATCGTAAGTATATATTGCGTCGTTTGTTTTTATGGTAAGCTGAAGCTCTTTATATTCTAAATTAGATAGTGAAGGTTTCAAATAGCTATCGTTATACTCTTTAAGGCTATTATACTTCACCTCATCATAGGTAGTAATTTCAAAATCTGAAATTTCAATCTTTTCTCCGGCATTGTCAACTTGTAAAATATGAGTAGGAACTAACTTCCTGGATTTGGCCCAAACCTTTTCACCTAACTTGTTTGTCTTTACTGGTAAATGTTCTTCGTATGACTTTCCGTTTTCATCTAAATTGGTAAGCATAATGGCTTGCTTATTAAAATAAAAGTGCCATTTATCAAAAACCTTAGTGAATTCATTATCCTTAAAATCAGAAAGAGCATCCACAATAATACTGCGATGTTCTAAACGCATTTCATTACGCTTTTTCCCCTTGCTTTTCCTTAGCTGACTATAATGCGCATCTGCATTAATCATTATGACTTTATCTTCCCGTTCCTTAGACTTGTTTTTATTGAATACCCATAAATACGTGTAGATGCCTGTATTGAAGAATTCATCTTTTGGCAATTGAATGATAGCTTCTACGTAATCATTATCGAAGAAGTGCTTTCGAATGTTACTTTCGCCACTTCCTGCATCCCCACTAAATAAGGTAGAGCCATTATGAACCACAACGGCTAAACCCGTATCATCTAACTGAGAAATTATATGTTGCGTAAATAAGAACTGACCGTCAGATACTGACGGTAAAGCAACAAACCTATCTGTTTCATCTGTTTGAATATCCTTTTTAAAACCCTTCCAATCTACCCCGTACGGTGGATTTGCTACGATGATATTAAACTGTTTATCACTAAACTTTTGTCCTGTTAGCGAGTTTCCATATTCAATCACAGAATCTTCCCGAAACCTACTTTCAATTTTGGCTAGTGCATATAGCGTATCGTTCCAGTCTTCTCCGAATGTTTTTATAGGTCTACTGTACTTTTTATTAATTTTATCTTCCACCCCAAACAACACATTCCCCCCGCCACATGTTGGGTCATATATGGTCAAGAATTTCCCATCGTCTTCTATTTTAGAGTGAATGATTTCTGAAATTAGAGCAATCTCATCATCTGTGGTATATTGCTCCCCTGCGGTCTCTGCTGATATGTCTGCCCATTTGCGCTTGATATGTTCTTCAAGAGTAGTTATTTCTGAATTATTAAACTCTATCAAGTCGATTTCGCTCCAAGATTTTACCGTCGAGAATAGAATCTTCTTTTTCTTTAAAAGACCGCTAATCCCTGAAATGTCCATAAATTTTTCCTCATCATTTCCCTTATCAACACCAAGTAAATATTTGGTTTCTGGGTCAAAAGATTTTAAATAATTATGGTAATCTATTTCAAAGGTTTTATCATTTTCACAGATATCTGAAAGTTTCTTGTTTTTGCGAATAATGAAGTCATTGTAGCCCAATCCGTTTTGCTCAAACTCGGCAATAAAATCCTCCAATCTTTCTTTATCTAAATCTGAAATGGCGTCAACGCCAAAATCTTTAATTAAGGTATTGGCCTCTCGTATTAATCTACTCTCTACCATAAGCAAAGCAAAAAAGGGCATCATGTATTTGGGGAAGTCACTTTGCTTTATTCCCGCACCTATCAGTAAATCGGCTTTCTTCCAGATTTTAGGAACGTATTGTAGTATGTTGTCGTTGGTCATAAACTTTTTTCTATCGATTTATTTTTAAGCCATTCAAAAGCAGCTTCTTATTTATATTCTATTTTGCCATTTTTATTAGACAATACTTTGGATATATTGTCATTATTTGACCAGCTCATATATCTTATACCAATAAAAGAATGCCTCCGGGTTTGATTTTTTAAGCTTGTTCAGTTTATTGTTCAAAGGTTCATTAATAACCCAATCTTTTAATTCTAATGGGTAGTTATATTTTTTAACTTCATCTGCATCATATTTTATGAGTGTAGCAAGATACGCAGCTTTTGAGGCATGAATTATGGCTTTTTCAATATGATAATTTTCCGAAAAAATAAAACTGCCTATTCTTCTTATACCCAACTGTAATTGTTCAAAATCTCCTTTGCCGTCTGTTCCTCTGCTTGCGATACAAAGAGAAGTCTGGTAAATATCTTCTAGCACATCCTCTTCCTTGAGGCCACCTATGTACCTATAAATTAATTCCGTTGCGGCAAAACGATAAAAAGTGTTTTTAATACTATTGGCATCAGTTACTACATCTAATAAATTACCAATGTCATAAAGTTGTTTGATGATTTCCATACTCATACTATCCTCTTTTTTGAAGTATGGTATTCCCGTGGTATTAGGAGCAAAGGCAGTTAGCTTATCGCCCAGAAGGTCTTCTAAAGAGGGTACATCTACCAGTAATGGGTTTTCTTTTGAGGGTAAAAAAGTAGACTGTATAGGAAGTTGAACGATTTTGGAATAATTTACTTCTTCATACAAGATATCAAGCAAAACATATTCCTCATCTTTATTGGTTTTATGATATGGGATGTAGTAAAATTTGTAGTGTTCTTTTTTGATTTTACTTACGGTACTTCTATTTTGAAGTTCCTTACTAACAAAACCTTGCTCTTTTGCAACGGTATATAACACCTCTTCTAAACTGTCTACTGCTTTTGGTAGTATGATATCAATATCGATGGATAATCGTTTGGTTGAATTTAAGTGCAGCATTAAAGCCGTGCCGCCTTTGAAAACAAAAGGCAGTTTTTGCTTCACAAGACCTTCCAGTAGCAATAGCGCACGAATTACTTTTTCTACAAGTATTTTATCGGCCTTGCGATTGGCTATAGAAACGCTGTTTATCCAATCAATCGATATTTCCTGTTGGTCTATCATAAACTATAAATCGGCAGTTATTGGCTTTTGCTGCCGTTAATTTGACAATGAATTTATATATATTTTCAAATCCTCTTTTTTTCCTCTTCTATCAGCATACCTTAGTAATCGGCTTTCATTAATAGTATATTTTGCAAATGCCTCATTAAAAATAGTTCTCATTTCTGCTCCTTGTTGCGCTGCAAAAATTACTTCGTCACAAAATATATCGACTAATATTTTTTCTATCGATATTGTGTTAACTCCATTGATTGTTTGAGTAGGGGCTTCCGTTACTAAGGATGAAATGATTATTGAATCTTTATTATCAGGAAGATACTTATCGAGTATGTCACTCGTCGGGTCAATGAATACTGAATAGTTCGCTTCTTTTAGAAAGTAAAATACAGATTGAGTAGCTTCTTTTTCAACTTCAACCAGTATATAAAATCCTCCCGATTGGTGGAGCATAAATTCGTTCAAAGCCGATGTATTCCAAATACAAATTTCCAAATAAGGAAATTCCTTTTGAATTTTAGAATAAATAGATTTCAGCTTAGGAGCTATTTCTGGGATATAATTTTTTCCCTCACCGGTTTCAAACTTTCCTCTACCAATTCTATTAAGAACCCCCATTTGAACCAAGGAGTATATTCTCCAGTTAATGGTAGTCTGCTTTAATTTTGGCTCTAATTTTCGGTAGAAGTCCGAAATATCCGCTGTTTTAAAGGTCTTATTGGTTTTGAAATGTTCCTGTAATTGGTCAATATGTAATTTAGAGATAGCGATGATTGATTAATTTCGCATAAAAATACAAAACTATATTACGGCAGCAAGGCGAAAATGCTGCCGATAATTGGATATTAATTATATTCGATTACGAGCAATAATTATCTATTTCTTCCAAAATTTGTTCCGAGGTGTATTCATCGATTAAAGATAAATCCAATTCGCTAGCGAAGTTGATTGTACAGTTCTTCAACTCATGTATGGTGTCCTGTATTAAATTGCTATCGTCAGGGTCATAAATTTTATAGGCCAATTCCCTACCAAATTCTCTGTCAAACTCATTTTCAGAGAACGTCTCATTGTTACATTCAAATTCATTCAAATAGCGTAGGTGTTTTTGGTTCAGCACCCAATAGTAAAGAGCGTTACGTTCTTCGTTTTTGAGCGTTGTAAAGAAACTCCATACATACTCTGAAAACTCAAGTTCAATTTCGGGAGGTTTTGTATCCATGCCATAATAATTGACACTTTGAATTAAATCGGTGATAACTTGACCATGGTCTGTTGATTCAAAAGAGAATTTAGTCAACAATTTTTTCAGAACTATTTTTTGGGTGTAATCGATTACTATGGAATTCAGTTCATTGGTTATCAGCAATTGGTCGTCGATTGTTATCATGATACAATTAATTTATCTCGAATTTAAACGTAAAAATAGGCTTATGCTAAAATAAGGTTCGGATTTTTTTAATGGAAGTAACGCGTTAACAATTACCGTTTTCGACCCTTTCGTTTTCGCTTTCTCTTTTTGAATCGGCTCTCGTCATCAAGCTCTAGTTTAAAAACGTTCCATGGGCTATCATCAATTTGATGGGCGTTCAATCCATCTGATTGAGCTTTTTCCAGATTAGATTTTGGTTCTTCAGTAGCTTTGATATGCCGTATTGAAATAGGTTTTGTCTTTCCTTTTCTTGCTGTTGCTGAGTTTGAATTTTCTTCAAAAGATGTATAAGTTCTTCGTGCTGTGTTATTAGTTTCGAGAATAATTGTACGGTCTTTGTCTTGTTCATAATCGATACGTTTTATGATGTT
>Ga0102941_1001374_pt1 | contig 11385 bp, 9 predicted proteins | sample SalPonR2_C_D2_MG_FD_79281 | JGI IMG/M metagenome (GOLD analysis project Ga0102941, IMG submission 79281) | Salt pond soil microbial communities from South San Francisco under conditions of wetland restoration - Salt Pond MetaG R2_C_D2_MG | ecosystem: Environmental > Aquatic > Marine > Intertidal... | reverse complement strand
GAATAGTCCTTCGACTTCTGGTCGGTGTTCTCGATCACGAGCCCGATGGGCGTGCCGGTGGTCACCCCCTCGAACACGCCGGAGAGAATCTGCACCTGGTCCGGCTCGCGGCGGGGACTCACGTGGCGGCTCTTGCCCGGCCGGCGGCGCTCCAGGTCGTGCTGGATATCGGCCTCCTCTAGCGCCATGCCCGGCGGGCAGCCGTCCACCACGCAGCCCAGCGCGCGGCCGTGGCTCTCGCCGAACGTGGTGACCGTGAATAGGCGGCCGAATGTGTTTCCGGACATGCTCTGCTCAGGTTGTCGTGGCGCCGCCGGCGCGTTCCAGATCCGCGGCCGTCAGCAGGAAGACGCCGCTACCGCCATGCTCGAACTCGAGCCAGACGAACGGCAGATCCGGCCGCGCCCGCTCCAGCGCCTGCTGGCTGTCCCCCACCTCGACCACCAGTGCCCCGTCCGGCGCGAGATATGCGCCCGCATTATTCAGGATAGTCCGCACCGATGCCAGACCGTCCTCGCCCGCGGCCAGGCCGATGGCGGGCTCGCGGCGGTACTCCGCCGGCAGGGCGGCCATGGCATCGGCATCCACGTAGGGCGGGTTGCTGACGATCAGCTCGTAGCGCCGCCCGGCCACCGGGGCGAACAGGTCGCCCTCCAGTAGCTCGACCCGGTCGCCGAGTCCATGCTCCTGCACATTGCGGCGGGCGACGGCGAGGGCGTCGGCGGAGACGTCCACCGCATCCACACGGGCATCCGGGAACGCATGCGCCAGGGCGCAGGCGATGCAGCCGCTGCCCGTGCCGATATCGAGGATGCGGCGTACCTGCTCCGGCCGCACCCAGGGCGTGAAGCGCTCCAGGATCAGCTCTGCCAGCGGGGAGCGCGGCACCAGCACACCCTCATCCACCTGATAGCGGCGTCCGGCGAACCAGGCCTCGCCGAGCAGATAGGCCAGCGGGATGCGGTCGCGCCGCCGGCGCGTGGCCAGCTCGGCGATGCGCCTGCGCTGGGTGTCGGCGAGCAGAAGTTCCGGCGCGGACGGGTCGTCGAAGTCGAGCCCGGCCACCGACAGCACCAGCCAGGCGGCTTCGTCCAGGGAATTGTCGGTGCCGTGGCCGTAGCAGAGGTCCGCCGTCTCGAACCAATCGGCCAGCCAGGGGATGGCGTCGGCGATCCGGCGCGGGATGCGGGCGGCGGCGAGGGCCGGGTTGCCGGCCGTGGTGGCGGGGCTCATCTGACGTGGACCTGGAACGTGGCTGGCGCGTGGGCGTTGCACGCGAGGTTTGGCAACCCGTGATCATAACGCGAACCGGAACCGTGGAACACGGTAGAATCCGCCACCGAACCCCGGACGAATTCAAGCGTCGAACCTCTGCATCACGTCCAACGATGAGCTTCTCCCAATGACTCGATCCAGCACGCGACTCCTGCCCGCCGCCGCCCTCGCGCTGGTGGCGGGGATCGTCATCGGCAGCCTGGTGCTGCCCCGGGACGTCGAGGTGGAAAGCGCCACCCTGCTCTCCCCCGGCCGCCCCCTGCCCGCCTTCGAACTCGTCCGCGAGGACGCGAGCCCGTTCACCCGCGCAGACTTCGAGGGCGACTGGTCGCTGGTGTTCTTCGGTTTCACCCACTGCCCGGACATCTGCCCGGCCACCCTCGAGACCCTGGCCGCGGTAAAACGCCGGCTGGAGCGCGAGGGCGACCCGGTGCCCCGGGTGCTGTTCGCCAGCGTGGACCCGGAGCGTGACGACCCGGGCACGATCGCCGATTACGTGCGCTATTTCGATCCGGCCTTCCAGGGCGCCACCGGCACGCCGGAGGCCATCCAGGAACTCACCCGGAAACTCGGCATCATCAGCGCGAAGGTCTGGAACGAGGACGGCTCGGCCTACACCGTGGATCACAGCGCCTCGGTGCTGCTGATCGGGCCGGACGCCAGCCTGCGCGCGGTCTTCGGCACGCCCCACCGGGTGGAGCCGATGGCGCGGGACCTCGCCGCCATCCTGGAGGGCCGCGCGGTGCCGGCGCCCCCCGGAGGCACGGGCTGATGCGCTCGCCGGTCGTCTTTCTGGCAGCGCTCGCCGCGGCGGTGGTGCTGGCGGCGCTGGCCGGCTGTCAGCCGGACTCGCCGACCGGTGGCATCGGCATCGAGGACCCGTGGGTGCGGGCGGTGCCGCCGAGCGCCTCCGCCACCGCCGGCTACTTCGTGCTCGAGAACGGCAGCGGCGAGGACCTGGTGCTCGCGGCGGTGACGGCCGCCGGCATCCCGCGGGCCGAGATCCACGAGACCACGATGGCCGACGGCGTCATGCGCATGCGCCGGCTGGACAGCGTGACCATACCCGCAGGGGAGACTGCGACGTTCGCCCCCGGCGGCCGCCACCTGATGCTGTTCGCCGACCCGCTGCCCGCGGCGGGCAGCAGCGTGACCGTGGAGCTCGCGTTCGCGGACGGCCGGGTGCTGGCCTTCGAGGCGCCGGTGCGCCGCGGCGCCGACTGAGCCGTGTCCGGCACGTCACTCGGCATCGGGCCGCGGCTGTTCGTGCTGGCGCAGTACGTCACGCCCCAGCAACTCCTGACCCGGCTCGTCTACCGCCTCACCCGCATCCGTAACCGCCTCGTCCGCAACGCCACCATCCGCTGGTTCTGCTGGCAGTTCGGCGTGGACACCTCCGAGGCCGGGCGGCCGGTGCCCGACGGCTACGAGCACTTCAACGACTTCTTCACCCGCCGCCTGAAGCCCGGGCTGCGCCCCCAGCCGGAGGACGAGCGGGCGCTGGCCTCTCCCTGCGACGGCGTCATCAGCCAGTCCGGGCGGCTGGAGGGGCGGCGGCTGCTGCAGGTGAAAGGCTGGCACTACGATGCCACGGAACTCCTCGGCGGCGACCCGGCGCTCGCCGGCACCTTCACCGACGGCGCCTTCCTCACCGTCTATCTCGCGCCCTACGACTATCACCGGGTACACATGCCGCTGGCGGGCCGTCTCGTGCGCACCGCCCACGTCCCCGGCCGCCTGTTCAGCGTCAATGCGGCCACGGCGGCGGGCGTGCCGCGGCTGTTCGTGCGCAACGAGCGGCTGGTCACCGTGTTCGAGACGGCCTGCGGGCCGATGGCGGTGGTGCTGGTGGGCGCGCTGAACGTCGGCACCATCGGCACCGTCTGGCAGCCCGAGTACCGGGCCGGCAGCCGTTTCCCGACCAGCCGGGACTGGCGCGGCGATGCGGATGCGCCGCAACTCGAGCGCGGCGACGAGCTGGGCTGGTTCAACATGGGCTCCACCGTGATCCTGCTGCTGCCGGCCGGCGCCGCGGAGTTCTCGGCCGGTCTGGCGCCGGGCACCCGCCTGCGCACGGGCCAGGTGGTGGGCAACCTCAGCGCCCCGGCACCGTGAACGCGGGCCGGGCGCACTGGCAGCCGGGCGCCGACTGGCCGCTGCTGGCCCTGCGGGCCCGTCTGCTGGCGGCCGCCCGGGCCTGGTTCGCCGAACGCGGCCTCACCGAGGTGGACACCCCGATGCTGACCTCCCGCGGCGTCACCGATGCCAATATCGAGAGCGTGCGCGCGGAACTCGCGGCCACGCCGGGCCGGCGCTGGTTCCTGCACACCTCGCCCGAGTACGCCATGAAGCGGCTGCTGGCCGCCGGCGCGCCGGACATCTACCAGATCTGCCACGTCTTCCGCGACGGCGAACACGGCCGCCGCCACCAGCCCGAATTCACCATGATCGAGTGGTACCGGCACGGCCAGGATCTGGACGCCGTGGTCGCCGATACCCTGTCACTGCTGGCGACGCTGATCGCACCCTCGCGGGGCGAGCTGCGCACGGCCACGCGGCGGCACCGGGACGTCTTCCGCGACACCGCCGGCGTCGACCCGGTGGAGGCCGCCGACGAGGCCGTGCTCGCAGCGGCGGCCGCCGCGGGAGCCGGCGAGGCGGCCGACGACCGGGATGCCGCGCTCGACTTCCTCATGGGCACCGTGGTCGCGCCCGCCCTCGCGGACCCCGGAACGCTCACGGCCGTGACCCACTACCCGGCCGCCCAGGCGGCGCTCGCCGCCCTGGACCCCGCCGACCCGCGGCTCGCGCTGCGTTTCGAGGTCTTCCTCGACGGCCGGGAACTGGCGAACGGCTGGGTGGAACTCACCGACGCCGCCGAGCAGCGGACCCGCTTCGAGGCAGACCGCACGGCCCGGCGCGCCCGTGGCCGGCCGGACATGCTGCCGGACGAGGCGCTGCTGGCGGCGCTGGCGCACGGCCTGCCCGAGACCGCCGGCGTGGCGGTCGGCTTCGACCGGGTGATGATGGCGGCAACCGGCATCGACGACATCCGCCGGGTGCAGCCCTTCCCGGTCATCGACCGGGACCGGGACGGCGGCCCGGGTCAGGACAGGGAGCACGAGAAATGAGCCGCACAGCCACTGCCGACGACGACGATCTCATCACGGCCCTGCAGGCGCTGCTGGCCGGCGAGCACGACCCCCTGGCCACCTGCGCGAACTTCGTTGCGGCACTCTACGAGCGCATGCCGAGGGTCAACTGGCTGGGCCTCTACATCCGCCGCGGCGACGAGCTGGTGCTGGGCCCGTTCCAGGGCAAGCCCGCCTGCGTGCGCATCCCGCTGGGCCGCGGCGTGTGCGGCACCGCCGCCGAGCGGCTCGAGACCCTGTGCGTGGCGGACGTGCACGCCTTCGAGGGCCACATCGCCTGCGACCCGGACTCCCGCTCGGAGGTGGTGGTGCCGCTGATCCGCGACGGCGCGGTGTTCGGGGTGCTGGACGTCGACAGCCCGGAGCCCGGCCGCTTCGCTGACGACGACGTCGCGCGGCTGGAAGCGGCCGCCGCCCTGCTCACCGCGCACCTGGGGCAGGCGGCTCAGTCGCTGTAGAGCGCCGCCTGGCCGCGGCCCCGGTTGCCTGGCGCTAGTCCTTCACGCGCGAGACGTATTCGCCGGAGCGCGTGTCCACGCGGATGACGTCGCCCCGTTCCAGGAACAGCGGCACGCGCACCGTGGCACCCGTCTCCAGCTTCGCCGGCTTCACGCCGCCCTGCGCGGTATCGCCGCGAATGCCGGGATCCGTCTCGGTGATCTCGAGCTCGACGAAGTTCGGCGGCGCGACGGCCAGCGGGGAGTTGTTCCACAGGGTCACGACGCACGTATCCTGCTCCTTCAGCCACTGGCGCGCCTCGGCGATGGCGTTCTCGTCCGCCGCGTACTGCTCGAAGGTGTCGGGCACCATGAAGTGCCAGAACTCGCCGTCGGCGTAGAGATACTGCATCTCGGTCTCCATCACGTCGGCGGCCTCCACGCTGTCCCCGGACTTGAAGGTCTTGTCGACCACACGCCCCGTCTTCAGGTTGCGGATCTTCACCCGGTTGAACGCCTGGCCCTTGCCCGGCTTGACGAACTCGTTCTCGACGATGTTGCAGGGGTCGCCGTCGAGGATGATCTTCAGGCCGGAGCGGAATTCGTTGGTGCTGTATGTTGCCATTAGGTCGTCGCCATCTTGTTCCTGCGAGGAGTGTGCTCGATCCCGCCATGATAGCGCGACGGACGCACCCGGCGTAAGGCGCCGCGGCTGCCGATCCGGTGGCGCCCGCCGCGGTCCGGGCATGATCTGTGTCACGTTTTTGCGACGCCGAAAACAACCGGCGGAAACGCTGATGTAGTATCCGGACGCACTAGGGCTGGCCTTGTACTCGGGTAAGCACAGACACCCCCGACGCCTTGCACGGCCGCCGCCGAGCCGTAACCGGAGCCCTCCAGGTTGACCCAGAAGACAGGCGTACCGCTGGCGGTCCTTACCGCGACCCAGGACAACGTCGAACGCGTTAACAGCGCGTTGCGCGACGCGGGCCACCCGGCCCATTGCGTCTGGGTGCGCAGCACGGAGCAGTTGGAGGAGGCGCTGGCCGAGGATCTGGAGCTGATCCTGCAGGTGCTCGACGAGGAGGTCGCCGAGGTCACCCACGTGGCCCGCCTGCGCGACCGCTACGCCCCGGAGACGCCGCTGGTGCTGATCGGCCGGGTGGTGGACGAGGACGCGATCGCCGCCGCCATGCAGGCGGGCGCCCGCGACCTGGTCTCGTTCGATCAGCGCCACCGTCTGCAGGCCGTCCTGGAGCGCGAACTCAGGAACCACCGCATGGAGCGCGCGCTCAATGCCACCCTGGAGACGGCCACGGAATACAAGCGCCAGCTGCGCGCCTACATGAATCAGTCTGCGGACGCGATCGCCTACGTGCAGGAAGGCATCGTCGTCGACGTAAACCCGGCCTGGCTCGAGCTCTTCGGCGCCGCCGACGCCAGCGCCCTGGTGGGCATGCCGCTGATGGACAGCTTCGCCCCCGCCTCCCAGGGTCCGCTGAAGGGGGCGCTGGTGGCCGCGGACAAGGACAAGTGGACGGACGACGTCCTGCAGGCCCGGGCGGTGACCGGCGACGGGACGGATCTGGCGGTCGAACTCGAGCTGAAGAAGACGGAGCACGACGGCGAGCCCGCCATCCGGGTCTCCATCGCCCCGTCGGCGCCGGAAGGCGGCGAGACCGGCGAGATGGTGCATCGGGCCCTCACCGCCGATCCCACCACCGGCCTGCTGGCCCGCAAGCACTTCGTCGACGCCCTCAACGCCCGTCTGGCCGTGCCCATGGAATCCGGCGTGCGCGTGCTGGCCTGGGTGAAGCCGGACCGTTTCGGCGACGTACAGTCCAAGGTGGGCATCTTCCGCTCCGAGGACGTGCTGGCCGAGTTGGCGGCGCTGCTGCGCGAGGAACTGGGCGACGACGAACTGGCCGGCCGCTTCGAGGGCACGGCCTTCCTCGCCTTGCTGGAACGCGGTTCGGAGCGGGACGCGGAGCGCTGGGGCGAGCGCCTGCTGGAGAAGGTCAAGGCGCACCGCTTCTCCGCAGAAGAGGGCGCCGTCGGCCTCACCTGCACGATCGGCCTGTGTGCCGCCACCGGCATGATCCGGGAGTCCGGACCGCTGATCGCGAGCGCCGCGGAGGCTCACGCCCACGGCAGGGATGCCGGCGGCGCGACGGTGCTGATGAACGAGACGGCAGAGACCGACACCCGCATGCGGCGCAACGATGCCATCTGGGTGCGGCACCTGAAGTCGGCGCTGATGGAGAACCGCTTCCGGCTGCTGCAGCTGCCCATCGCGAGCCTGGACGGCGAGCAGCAGGGCATGTTCGACATTCTCATCCGCATGCTGGACGAACAGGGCAACAAGGTGCTGCCGTCGGAGTTCCTGCCGGCGGCCGAACGCAACAACCTCATGCAGGTGATCGACCGCTGGGTGATCGGCGCCTCCTGCCAGCTCGCCGCCTCGACAAAGGCCGGCAAGCTGTTCGTGCGCCTGTCCCGGCACTCGATCGTGGACGAGACCCTGCCGGACTGGCTGCGGGAGCAATTCAGCGCCTTCGGCGCGGAACCCGGCCAGTTCTGCTTCCAGCTGGCCGAAGAGGATGCCATCCGCTACCTGCACCAGTTCTCCGTGCTCGCTCATACGCTGCGCAGCCTGGGCGCCAACTTCGCGCTCGAGCACGTCGGCACCGGCGAGCGCTCGCTGCGGACGGTGGAGAAGCTCGAACCGGATTACGTCAAGATCGACGGCTCGCTGATCCAGTCGCTGGCCCGGGACGAAGCGCTGCAGCGCCAGGTGCAGACCCTGGTGGAACGCTCCCGCGCCGTCGGCGCCCGCACCATCGCGGAGCGGGTGGAGGACGCCAACACCATGGCGGTGCTCTGGCAGCTCGGCATCTCCTACATGCAGGGTTACTACGTCCACGAACCCGAGGTGGTGCTGCAGGAGACGGCCTGAAGGCGCCCGCCTCGTGTGACCCGGTTCACACTCTGTCCGCAGACGGGAGGTCCGGCCCCGTTTTTTTCCGAAATTATGACGGGTTTCATGGTGCCTACCCGCCCGAGCGGCGATGCTCCTGCGACACTCACCCGCGAACCGCGCATCGCGGGTCCACAGCGAACGAGGATATCGCCGCCGATGAACGACGAAAGCAAGCAGGCGCAGACGACGGCCGTCGACCGGGCGGACCACTCATACCGGGCCGGCCCGCGGCCTGCCTCCCGACCGAAGCCCCGATCGACCCTGGTAGCGAGCTGCGTCTGCGCGCTGCTGGCCGGCGGGCCCGCCGCTGCACTGGAACTGGGCGAGCCGGTCGTGCGCTCCGGCCTCGGCCAGCCGCTGGAGGTGGTCGTCCCCTACGCCACCTGGGGTAACGAACGGCTGACGGCCGACTGCGTGAGCCTGGTGCGCGGCCAGCCCGACGATCCCGCCGGCCTGCCGGCGCTGACGGCGGGCCGGGTGAGTTCCACGGCCGGCAACCGCCTGGTGATCCGCAGCGACCGCGGCATCCGCGAACCGCTGCTGGGCATGAATCTCAAGGTGGACTGCGCCTCCACCCCGTTCATCATCCGTTCCTACACACTGATCATCGACCCGCCGGGTCTGGCACCGGTCACCGCGGAGCCCGCGCCCGTGCCGGCACCCCGCCGTGCACCGGCGGAGCCGGCGGCCGTGCTGCCGGCTTCGTCCGCGAACGGGCGCACCAGCCGGGCGAACGTGCCGGCGCCGACGGAGCCGCTCAGCCCCGGCAGCGCATACCGGGTCCGGGTCGGCGACACGCTGTCGACGATCGCCCAGCGGGTCACCGACCGTCCCGGCGGCATCTGGGCGACCGCCGAGCGCATCTTCGCGGCCAATCCGGAGGCCTTCATCGGCGGCGACATGGACCGGCTGCGGGCCGGCAGCGTGCTCGAGATCCCCGCGACGGATACCAAGGCAACGGCCGGCGGACCGGCAGCGGCGACACCCGCCGCGACGGCGACGGCAGCGACGACTCCGACCCGGGCCGCACCGCCTGCAGACGCGTCCATGTCCGCGGGCGAGGCGACGCTCGCTGCCCCGACGGCCGGGGCCGGCGGGAGCGCGGAAGCAGCGGCCCCTGCCGCGACCGCGCCGGCCACGTCGACCCCGTCGACTGCGGCGGCTGCCGCGTCGGCCGAGCGAATCCGCCCCGCCGTGCGCCAGGCGATGGACGAGATGGCCGCGGAACCGCCGAGCCCGTTCAAGTCTGAACCCGCCGGCGACGCCTCCACCGCTGACGCAGGCCTGGTGCAGACACCGGCCGGTCCGGCACCCCGGATTGCAGACGACGATGCGGCGCCGCGGGCCTCCGTGAGCCCGCTGTTCGCCGCGCTGTTCGGCGCCGGCATCGGCCTGCTGCTCGGGCTGGTGATCTTCCGTTCCAGTTTGCGCGAATTCTTCCGCCGCGCACCGACGCCCGCGGCCGGCGCCGCCACCGTGGCCGACCGCAACGACGGCGCCAGAATCGATGGCGCCAGAATCGATGGCGAGGACACCGACGTGATCGCCACGCCGGTCTTCGAGCAGGCGGAGCCGGACGTCATCGTCTCCGAAGAGGAGTGGTCCGATGCCGCCCAGTCGAAGCTCAGGTCCCTCGACCTGGACTTCGGCGACGAGGAAGACGGCGCCGGCAGCGGCGAGGCAAGGGACGACGTCTCGTACGACCTGTCGGACGACCTATCGGACGACGTAATCACCGAGCAGGAGCTGGCCGTCGCCCGCATGAACTTCCCCGGGTTCGATGACAGTGAGACCGTGGCGGAGACGGACGGTGCCGCCGTGCTGCCGGCCGACGAGCGCATCGACGAGAGTATGATCATGGAGGTCGATACCGGCGCCGAGCTGGCGGCGGACGCTGACCCGCGGGAGGCCGGCGACGGGGACGCGGAGGACACCGGCACCCTGGCGACAGTGGCCGACCTCGAGATGCTCGAGGAAGACTACGAGCAGGAATTCACGGCCACACAGCGGCTGGCGAAGCAGCTCGCCGACGCCGCCATCGCCCTGGACCAGGAGATCTCCACCCACGGCGAAGAGATCGACGAGAGCATAGCCGAGACTATTGCCGCAGGCAGAGCCGAGACCAGGGCCGCAGAGGCACGGGCGGCAGCGGCCGACGACGCAGAGGAGACCGGCGTCACCGCCATCCTGGACCGGGATGGCGACATCATCGACGAAGGCGATCAGACCGCGGTGCTGTCGGCCGACGACGCCACCACGGAGATGCCGACGGAGCCGGCAGACGCGGGCGATACGGTGGAACACACGGGTGTCTACGCCGCGGCCACGGCGGAGTTGCCGTCGGCGGAGCAGCCCGCCGCTCAGACTGCGGTCGACGAGAGCGCGGACGAGGACGAGGAGAGCGACCGGGAGACGGCCGTCATCCCCTTCTCGGAGAAGCGCCGCGCCTGAGGTCTGAGGCCGCGGCTCAGCCGACGCCGAGCCGGTCGACCTTGCGGTAGTTGCGCGACAGCATCGCGCCGCGGCGGCCGCGCTCGCCCAGGTAGTGCTCCAGGTCGCCGGCCTTCAGCGTCATGTGTCGGTTCGCGCAGTGCACGACCAGCCCGGCGCCCGGCGGCACCGCCGCTATCGCCACCATCCGTTCCTCGCCGCTCTGGTACTTCTTCGAGGGGATGCCAATGATCTTGTTGCCCTTGCCCTTGGCCAGCTCGGGCAGGTCGTCGAGGTCGAACACCAGCAGGCGGCCGGCGCTGCTCACGGCGGCCAGCAACTCGCCCTCCACCCACTCGGTGGGCGCCGGAACCACCGCGTTGCCGCCCTTCGGCACCCTGAGCACCGCCTTGCCGGCGCGGGCCCGGGTCGCCAGCTCGCCCAGCGTCACCACGAAGCCGTAACCCGCGTCGCTCGCCAGCACCCAGCGGTCTTCGGCGTCGCCGATCATGACGCCCTGGAAGCTTGCGCCGTCGGGCGGGTTGAAGCGTCCCGACAGGGGCTCGCCCTGCCCCCGCGCCGAGGGCAGCTGGTGGGCGAGCACGTTGTAGACGCGGCCGGTCGAGTCGATGAACACGGCGGTCTGGTTGCTGCGCCCGCGGGCCGCGGCACGGAAGCCGTCGCCGGATTTGTAATTCAGGGTAATCGGATCGATCTCGTGGCCCTTGGCCGCGCGCGCCCAGCCGTGCTCCGACAGCACGACCGTGACCGGCTCGCTCGCCACCAGCTCCGTCTCGGCCAGAGCCTGGGCCGCCTCCCGCTGGACGATGCGGGTGCGCCGCTCGTCGCCGTAGCGCTCGGCATCCGCCCGGATCTCCTTTTTCAGCAGCGTCTTCAGCCGCGCCTTGCTGCCCAGCGTCTTCTCGATGTCCGCGCGCTCGGCGGCCAGCTCGTCCTGCTCGCCCCTGAGCTTCATCTCCTCCAGCTTGGCCAGGTTGCGCAGGCGCAGGTTCAGGATGGCCTCGGCCTGGACGTCGGTCAGGCCGAAGCGCTCCATCAGCACGGCCTTGGGCTCGTCCTCCTCGCGGATGATCGCGATCACCTCGTCGAT
>Ga0102941_1001373_pt1 | contig 11394 bp, 10 predicted proteins | sample SalPonR2_C_D2_MG_FD_79281 | JGI IMG/M metagenome (GOLD analysis project Ga0102941, IMG submission 79281) | Salt pond soil microbial communities from South San Francisco under conditions of wetland restoration - Salt Pond MetaG R2_C_D2_MG | ecosystem: Environmental > Aquatic > Marine > Intertidal... | reverse complement strand
CTTCGCCATCGTGCCTCCTCCGTCATGGACCGCGTCCGCAGGTCACCGGGGAACAAGAGGCCCCGGGCGTGTCCGAGGGGAAGGTTAGGACGCCCAGGGGCCGTTCGGGGGCAGAGGATACCACGGGGGCCGACAGGTCCTCTCTCATCCGTCTCAGCGCAGACGCTGGAGAACCGTCGTCTCACCCCCGCAGCAACAGCCCGTCCCCCTCGACGTCCAGATCGGTCGGCGCGGCCGTGCCGCTGCGGGCCAGGACGCGCTCGATGCGGTCCGCGGTGTACGGCTTGCAGAACAGGTAGCCCTGACCGTAGGTGCAGCCGGCGTCGCGGAGCCAGGCGTGCTGCTCGCGGGTCTCGATCCCTTCGGCGACGACCTCGAGGCCCAGCTTGGAGCCCAGGGTCAGGATCGTCTCGACGATCGGGGCGGTGCCTCCGGCGGTGCCGCCGCCACGGAGGGCCAGGCCCGAGACGAACGAGCGGTCGATCTTCAGCGTCCGGATCGGGAGCTGCTGCAGGTACGCCAGCGACGAGTAGCCGGTGCCGAAGTCGTCCAGCGCGATCCGCACGCCGAGCTTGCCCAGCCGCTTCAGGGTGCGGAGCGACGCGGCGTAGTCCTTCATCAGGACGGTCTCGGTGATCTCGAGCTCCAGGCGCTCGGGAGGGATGGCGCTGTCGCGCAGGGCGTCCTCGACCGCGCGGACGAAGTCCTTCTGGCGGAACTGCAGCGTGGAAACGTTCACCGCCAGGGTGATCGGCGGCAGCCCCGCCTCGTCCCAGGCGCGGAGCTGGAAGCACGCCTGCCGCAAGATCCAGCGCCCCAGCGGAAGGATCAGGCCGGTCTCTTCCGCCATCGGCACGAACTCCTCCGGCGACACCAGCCCCAGCATCGGGTTGCGCCAGCGGAGCAGCATCTCGACGCCTGTGGACGCGCCGCTGCGGAGGTCCACCTTGGGCTGGTAGTGCAGCTCGAACTCGTCTTCGTGAAGCGCGGCGCGAAGCTGGTTCTCGATCTGGAGCCTGCGGTCGTTGTGGATCTGGCTTTCGACCGTCGTGAAGCCGACGCCGTTGCGGCCGGCCTGCTTGACCTGGTACATGGCGTGGTCGGCGTTCTTGAGCAGCGACGCGACGTTCGTCCCGTCGCGCGGGAAGATCGCGATGCCGATGCTGGCGCCCACCTCGACGTGGCGACCGCCGATCTCGTAGGGAGCGTTGAGCCGGTCGAGCAGCTTGCGCGCGACCGCTTCCGCGCTGTCCTGCTCGCGCAGTCCGCGCAGCACGATCGTGAACTCGTCACCGCCCAGACGGCCGACGAGGTCGGCTTGGCGCACGTGCTCGCGGATGATCTGGGCGACGCGCTTCAGCAGCAGATCGCCGAACTCGTGGCCGTACGTGTCGTTGACGACCTTGAACCGATCGAGATCCACGAACAGCATCGCGAGGATGTCGCCGTTGGCGTGCGCCTGGCTCATCGCCTCCCCGGCTTGCACCTCGAACGCGGTGCGGTTCAGCAGGCCGGTGAGCGGGTCGTAGCTCGCGCGGAGACTCACGACGCGCTGCGCGCCCAGGCTCCGCTCCAGCCGGCCGATCCAGCCCCCCGCGACCGTGGCGACGGCGAAGCCGCCGAGAACGACGGGGTCGAGAAGCGCGAGCGTGCCCCACGGATCGGCGGCCTCCCACGGGCGGGTCACGACGGTCACCGCGAGGAGCGCGGCGGCCGCTCCGCCGAGCCAGCCGAACGCGCGGGCGACGAAGATCACCATCGCCGACGCGGCCAGCGCGTCGAGCCACGTCGGCGTGGTCGGCCATGCGGCCACCGCTCCCACCGCGACGGGGGCGAGCAGGGCTGGCACCAGGCGGCTCCAACGGTTCATCGCCGGTCAGCGTAGTGCGGGACCGCCAACGAAGTTGTTACAAATTGCGTGCGCGGTCCCGTACCGGCCGCCCGGCGCGACCACGCGCGCAGACCGTCGCGCCGTGGGCGACGGCACGGACCGCCGTACGCCGAACGGTTCGTCAGTTCCTGCCAGCGCCCTTGCCGCGCTGCATCAGCTCCTCGAGCGCGCGTACGCGCCCGCCGCCGATCGTGGCGGAGACGCCGTCGGTGGCCAGCAGGCCGGCCAGGAACGACAGCGCGCGCTCCGCTTCGTCGGCCCGTTCCGACGCGAAGATGGGCGCGTCCCAGCCGCCGGGCATGAACGCGACGACCTCGAAGGTGTCGGGCGGAACGGTGCCGGCGTCGATGGCGTCGGGCGAGGCGTCCTCGGGGAACACGTCGACGAGGTCCACCGCTTCCGCGACCGACAGGTTGATCAGTTTTTCGTCCAGGCTGCGGATCCACATGCGGATGGCCCTCCTTGGCGCGCTGCATCGTACCCTCGGGGGACCCGTGCGAGGGTTTTGTCCTCGTGCCGTCCGCGTCCGCTCGAGACGCGGGTGGCGTGCCGCGCCGATTCGTGCGACATTGCCCGGAGGCCTCATGAAGATCGATCGCATCGAACTGCGCGAGCTCCCCATGCGTCTGCGCTTCCCCTTCCAGACCAGCTTCGGTGTGGAGCAGGAGCGTCGCATCCTGCTCGTGACGCTGTACGCCGACGGGCTCGAGGGCTTCTCCGAGTGCGTCGCCGGAGCGTTCCCCGGCTACTCGTCCGAGACGACGGACACCTGCTGGACGATCATCGAGCGGTTCGTCGCGCCGCGGCTGGTCCGGCGCTCGTTCGCCACGCCGGACGAGCTGCTGCACGCGCTGAGCGACGTTCGCGGGCACGACATGGCGGTCGCCGCCGTCGAGATGGCGTTCTGGGACCTGCAGGCCAAGGCGCTGGACGTGCCGCTCTGGGTGCTGCTTGGCGGCCGTTATCGGCCGATCCCGGTCGGCGTCTCGATCGGCATCCAGGAGAGCGTGGAGGCCACGGTCGCGGTCGCGGCCCGGCATGTCGCCGAGGGCTACAAGCGGGTCAAGCTCAAGATCGCGCCCGGCTGGGACGTTCGCGTCGTCGCCGCGGTGCGCGAGGCGCTGCCGGAGACGCCGCTCACGGTGGACGCCAACAGCGCCTACCGCCTGACCGACGCCCGGCTGCTGCGCGAGCTCGACGCGTTCGGCTTGGACTACGTCGAGCAGCCGCTGGCGCACGACGACCTGGTGGACCACGCCGAACTGCAGCGCCAGCTGGCCACCTCGATCTGCCTGGACGAGTCGGTCCACTCGCCCGAGGACGCGCGAAAGGGCCTTCAGCTGGGCGCGGGCCGGATCATCAACCTCAAGGTCGGCCGGGTGCGCGGGTTCCGACGCGCCCGCCAGGTGCACGACGTCGCGGCCGCGTTCGGCGCACCGGTCTGGTGCGGCGGGATGCTCGAGAGCGGGATCGGCCGCGCCGCCAACCTGCACCTCTCGACCCTCGACGGCTTCACGCTACCGGGCGACACCAGCAGCGCCAGTCGCTACTGGGAGCGCGACCTGATCGACCAGCCGCTCGAGGCGACGGACGGCATGCAGATCGTCCCCTCGGACGGCCCGGGTCTGGGCGTCACGCTGGACCGGTCGTTCGTCGAGGCGCGCACGACGCGGGTCGAGACCTACTGAGCCGCGGTCCGGTCGGCGAGCTCAGTGGTGGTGGGCCTCCTCGTAGGCGTCCGCCTCTTCCTTGGTCGCGTGGACGGTGCCGTCGGGATGCTCGGGCGGCGAGTAGATCGTGTAGAGGCGGAGCGGCTCGCCGCTCGAGGTGTTGATCACGTTGTGCTCGACGCCTGCGGGCACGACGACCGCCGAGCCGGCGCCCAGCTCGTGCTCGGCACCGTCCAGCACGGCCTTGGCCTGGCCGCTCTCGACGCGGAGGAACTGATCGGTGGCGGGGTGCGTCTCGGCCCCGATCTCCTCGCCGGGTGCGAGCGTCATCAGCACCAGCTGGCTGTGCTCGCCGGTGTGGAGCACCCGCCGGAAGTCCTCGTTCGTTCGGGTCGCGGTCGCGATGTCGTCTACGTACGCCACGATCGTCCTCTCCGCGGCCCGCAGCGGGCGGGCCGCAAGGCGAGCGCGCGCTGCCGCGACCACGAGCCATCCGCGCGCCGCCGCATGCGCAGCGCCTCGCCACGATTCGACCGTAGCGAGGCGCTGGCGTTGCGTGGGTCGGCGGTACGCCCACGTCCGCTCGTCGGACTCCGACCGACAGCGTTCAGAGGCTGCGGATCAGCCCGCCGTCCACGAGCACGTGCTCCCCGGTGACGTACGACGCGGCGGGGCTCGAGAGGAACGCCGCCACCCGACCGAACTCGGCCGGGTCGCCCAGCCGGCCCAACGGGATCTTCGAGACCGCGTCGGCGCGGACCTGTTCCGGCGTCTTGCCGGTCTTCTTCGCGTTGGCCGCGTCGAGCTGGTCGATGCGCGGCGTCAGCACCCGCCCGGGCGAGAGGACGTTCACCCGCACGCCGTCGCCGGCGTACTCCTCGGCCAGGTGCTTGCAGAGCGCCCGCACGGCCGGCCGGAACACGTTGCTCAGGAGCAGGTTCGGGATCGGCTGAACCACGCTGGAGCTGGCCAGCGCCAGGATCGAGCCGCCGCCGGCCTGCTGCAGGTGCGGCAGCGCCAGGCGGGCGCTTCGCACGACGCTCTGGAGCGTCAGCTGGTACGCCCGGTCCCAGGCGGCTTCCTCGGTCCCCGCGAAGCCGCCCGGCGGGGGACCGCCCGCGTTCGCGACGAGCAGGTCCAGCCCGCCCATCGCGGCGACCGCCTCCTCGAACAGCTTCTCGAGCGCCGCGCCGTCGGCCACGTCGCACTCGAAGGCGTGCACGACCGCGCCGGTCTCGCGGTGGATGTCGGCGGCAGCCGCTTGGGCGCGGTCCAGCTCCCGGCTGCACAGCGCCACCTGCGCGCCTTCGCGCGCCAGCTCGGTCGCCGTGGCGCGTCCCAGTCCGCTGCTGGCGGCCAGCACCAGGGCGCGTTTTCCGTTCAGTCCTAGATCCATGTCGTTCCTCCTCGGCGGGTCCGGCCGATGCCGGGCCCCAGGGGCGTCGTGCGCGCGAACGTGCCTCGGCACGCCCACGCTTCGGTGCGAGCGTGACGGCTCAGGCGGGCAGCTCCAGGTCGCCGGGGCCGAGCTTCAGCCCGCAACGCGCGACGACGCGGGCCAGCTCTTCGCGATCGAGCTCGGTCAGCGAGGGGGCGGGGGGGCGGCAGACCTCGGTGGCGTACACGCCGCGCAGCCGGTAGACGTGCTTGCGCATCGCCAGTCCGATGCCGGGCTGGAACTCGTAGCGCATCAGGTCGATCGTGCGGTGGAACAGCCGCTCGGCACCGACCACGTCGCCGTCCCGGAACCGGCGATAGATGCCGATCAGCACCTCGGGGAACGCGAACCCCGTCATGATCCCGACCGAGCCGCGCTGCAGCTCCTCGAGGAAGTACTGCCCGCCCAGGCCGCCGAACACGCCGATCCGGCCTTCGGACGCCTCGATCACGGCGGTGACCTTGGGCAGCGCAGGGACCTCCTCGAGCTTGATGTAGGGCGCCAGCCCCTCCAGGGCCAGCCGGCCGATCAGCGGCACGGACAGCTTCAGCCCGAACGAGGCGGGATAGTCGTGCAGGATCATCGGCAGCGAGGTGGCTTCCGCCACCGTCTTGAAGTGCCGATACAGCGCCTCGTCGTTCTGGGGCGCGATCGGCGCGACGAACACCGCGTCGGCGCCCAGCGCCTCGGCCTCCTCGGCCTGCTCCACCGCGCCGGCCGTGCCGAGCGCGCGCACGCCGACCCAGACGGCCAGTCGGCCCTCGGCGCGGTCCACGACGCTCCTGACCACCTCGGCCCGCTCGGCCTGCGACAGCTTGTGCGCCTCGCCCAGGAAGCCGAGGATCGCGACGCCGTCCGCGCCCACGTCGGCCATCAGGTCGATCGACCGCTCGAGGCTCTCGATGTCGATCGTCCCGTCCTCCAAGAACGGTGTCGGCAGGATCGGGTTCACCCCCTGCAGGGGCTCGCTCGTGTCCATGGTCTCTCCTTTCCGAACCCGCGCAGCATATCCGCCGAGCGCCGCGGCGGGGGTCAGACCTCGTTCGCGTCGCCCACGCTCAGCGCGGCCTCCGGCAGGAGCGCCAGCAGCTCGGCGAGCGCCATCTCGGCCTCGTCGTCGACGAGGACCGCCAGGACGCGCGGACCGGCGTCGCCGATCAGGGCGACGACGGGATCGTCCATCCCTTCGAGCCGTCCGACGAACAGGCGCGCCGCGAGGGGCGATCCGGGCTGGCGAATCCACAGGTCGATTCCGTCCATGGGGGAAGGGTAGCGTGTCGGGGATGCAGGAACGCGAACCTCCGTCCCGTCCCGCCGCGGACCCGCTGGCGCCGCTCCCCGGCGATCCGTCGCCCGTAGCCCCGCCGCTGGCGTACCGCGGCCCACACGGCGTGGGCGTCCGGACCGTTCAGGTCGTCCATGGCGATCAGCCCGACCCCGTCGGCGGCGGGCGGCACGCGCGCTCCCTGACCCTCGAGATCTGGTACCCGTCCGAACGCGACGAGACGGTCGTGCACCACGACGCCTTCCCGCCGTCGCCCGGTGTGCCGGCCCGTCCGTTCGCGTTCGTGGGCCGCGGCGCTCGCGACGCGCCGCCGCTGCACGGTCCGTGGCCCGTCGTGCTCCTGGCGCACGGCTACCCCGGATCACGCGTGCTCATGACCCACCTCGCGGAGCCGCTGGCCAGTCGCGGCTGGCTGGTGGTCGCCGCGGATCATCCCCGCAGCACGCACCTGGATCTCGGACCGTTCGTGGACACGCTTCTGCACCGGCCGCGGGACCTGCTGTTCCTGCTGAGCTGGCTCGACGCCGGCCTTCCGGGGGCGCCCCCGGAGCTTGCGGCGCTGCCGGACGACGGCCGACGGGCCGTGCTGGGCTACTCGATGGGCGGCTACGGTGCGCTCCTGGCCGCGGGCGCCCGGCTGGATCCCGCCGCCCGGCTGGAGGCGCTGGGCGTCCCCGCAGGGTGGCGCTCGCCGCTGGCTCCGGTGCTGCGCGGACGGCACGGGAAGGAGCTGGACGCGGCGCGAGGCCGGATCGGCACCATCGTCGCGCTGGCACCGTGGGGCGGGCGGGACGCGATCGCGCTCTCGAGCCTGGCCGAGGTTCGTGCCAGGACGCTTCTGCTGGCCGGCGACGCGGACCAGGTCAGCGGCTACGACGACGGGGTCGTGCCGATCTTCGAGCACCTTCGCGGCGCGCACCGTCGCCTGGTGACGTTGCACGGGATGGGCCACAACATCGCGCCCGATCCGCCGCCCGCCGCGGCGTGGCGAGCCGGCGACGCCGACGGCTACCGACACTACGCCGACGCCGTCTGGGACCCGAGGGTCACGAACGACCTGGTGCGGCACTTCACGGTGGCGTTCTTGGAACGGACCGAGGCGGATGCGGCATCGAGCGAGGGGTGGCCGGGCGCGTGGAATCCACCCGCCTCGCTGCGGCACGCGATCCACATCCGCACGGGCCAGGCGGACGCCGCCTCACCCCCTCTCGACTGAGGGAAGCTGTCCGTCCACGGTCGTCCGGGCGGCGGGGGCGGGATCCCGCCGCGCGCGGACGCCTGGAGCGCCATGATCGTCGGCACGCGGTCATCGTAGGTGAAGGGGCCCGGGCCGGACACGTGCCTCCGTGATCCCTGCCGTCCGCGTCCTTGCCGGTGCCCCGTCCGGTCGGGCTTCTGCCGCGAGGCCGGCGGCCCGGGACCACCTCGGGTCAGGCGGTCACGCTTCGCGCTCCTCCGTCCGGTACGGCGCCAGCGCGTTCCGGTAGGCGTCCGGAATCGGCCGCGGCGCCATCCGCTCGTAGTCGTACAGCACCACGACGCTCGCGATGCGCGAAGCCACCTCGTCGTCCGCCGTCACGGTCTGCGCCAGGCGGACGCTGGTGCGGCCGGTGCCGGCCACCCGCGTCTGGACCTCGATCCGCTGGCCGAACGTCACCTGCCGGACGAAGTCCATCTCGAGCCGGGCCAGGATCAGGTCCCCCGACGGCGGCTCCAGGCCCCGCATGAAGGCGATCCGCGCGATCTCGATCCAGGTGCCGAACACGACGTTGTTGACGTGCCCGAACATGTCGGTATCACGGAAGCGCATCTGGATCGGCAGGCGGTGCACGCCGCCGTCCCAGCGCTGGACCAGGGGGTGCTCATCGCGTGGACGCATGCCGACAGCGTAGCGGCGCCGGCCCCCTGCACAGGCGGGACGGCGGCCGGCCGGGCACGAGTACGCTCCGTAGCCGCCCGGCGCGGCCGCGCTCACCCCTCGAGCACGCCGCGGCTCGGCAGGCGGGTCGACGCGAGCGCCGCCGCGAGCGCGGCGACCACCAGCCCCGCGAACAGTCCGCGGAAGGCGGCGTCGCCGGGCGTCGATCCGAGCACCGCCGCCATCGTGGCCGTGCCGACGATGCTGCCCAGGTACCGCATCGTCGAGAACAGGCCGGCGGCCTGACCGGCGCTGGCGCGGCCTGCGACGTGCAGCGCCGCCGCCTGCACCGGAGCGGAAGCGAGTCCGACGCCGCTCCCGACGACCACCAGCGGAAGAACGATCAGCGGCCAGCCCCAGTCGGGCGCGACGAACGCCAGCGGGACCAGGCCGACCGCCGCAAGGGAGGCGCCCCCCACCGCCGGGCCGCGCCGCCCGACCCGGTCTGACCAGGCGCCGCCGATCGGCCCGAAGAGCATCATGGAGACCGACATCCCGGCCAGCGCCAGGCCCACCTCGCGCGCGCTCCAGGCCGCGCGCTGGTCGAGGAACAGCGGGAGCGCCAGTAGGACGGTGTACATCGCCAGGTTGCTGCACAGGATCGACAGGCCGGAGGCCAGGAAGCCACGCCGGCGGAACAGGCCGAAGTCCAGCACCGGCGCCGCCGTCCGGACGACGTGACGACGGAGCGCCCACGCCCCCACCGCGGCCACGCCTCCGAGCAGCGGCGCGCTGGTCCAGGGAACCCCGGGGACGCGCCAGAGGGTGCCGGCCAGCGTCGCCGCGACCAGGACCGTCAGGACCAGTCCCGCTCCCGCCAGATCGAAGCGTGCCGCGTCGGTCCGCGACGCCGGCCTGGGGAGACGGGCGGCCCAGAGGATGCCGGGCAACAGCACCACCAGGTTGACCGCGAAGATCCAGCGCCAGCCCAGCGCGTCGGTGACCAGGCCGCCCAGCGGAGGTCCGAGGGCGGCGGCGAGGCCGACGCCCGCCCCGATCGCGCCCAGCGCCCGACCCTGGCGCTGGACCTGCAGCGCGGCCCGGACCATCGCCGCGCCGTTCGGGATGGCGCTCGCCCCGGTCACCGCCTGAAGGGTACGGGCGACGACGAGCACCTCGACCGACGGGGCGAACGCGGCCAGGATCGTCGCCAGGGTGAACCCGGCGAGACCGATCAGCATCATGCGCCTACGGCCGAAGCGGTCGCCGAGGCTGCCGCCCAGCGGCTGCACCGCCGCCATCGCCACCAGGTAGGAGACGACGATCCAGCTTCCCCAGGTGACCGACGCGCCCAGGTCGCTCAGCATCGTGGGCAACGCGACGACGATCATCGTCGAGTTGAGCGGCGCCAGCACGCTGGCCGCGAGCGCCGCCGGCACGACCGCGCGCGGCGCCGCCGGCGACACGTCGTTCACGACGCCTCGCTCACGAAACCGCGCTCACGATTCCCGACTCACGCTTCCGGAATCACGACGCGGCGACGATCCGCACCAGCCCGCGATCGCCGTCGACCTCGACCTGCTGCCCGTCGTGCAGGGCACGCGTCGCGCCGGCGATGCCCACCACCGCGGGCAGCCGGTACTCCCGCGCGACGACGGCGGCGTGGCTGAGCACGCCGCCCGTCTCGGTCACCAGTGCGGCCGCCGTCGCGAACAGCGGCATCCACGGCTGCGACGTCGTCGGCGCGACCAGCACCTCGCCCGGCAGCAGCCGATCCGCGTCGGCCAGCGAGCGCAGCACGCGGACCCGTCCCCGAACGAGTCCGGCCGACCCCGGCGTGCCCGTCAGAATGCCGTCGCGCGCCATGCGGCGCTGCGCCGCGGCGGAGGACGCCGGAGGCGCCGGCGACCCCTCGGGCCGCTCCCCCAGCGTCGCGGGCGGACTCAGCGGCGCGTAGCGCGCGAGCTCGGCCTTGCGCTCCTCGACGAGGCCGCGCCGGTCCAGGTCGGGCAGGTACAGCGCGGTTTCGCGCACCTCGCCCGGCGTGAGGTGGACGACGTCGCCGGCGTCCGCCAGCACGCCTGCGACCTCGAAGCGGCGACCGAGCTCCAGGAACACGCGCCGCAGCTCCGCCGTCGAGCGGAAGTCGATCAGGTAGTTGTGGTCCTCGCTCAGGCGGGTCGCCGTCCGCGCGACGGCGAGCCGTCGCTCGAACTCGTCCCGCACCGGCGCCGGGTAGCCGCGCAGCGCGGCGCGCGCTTCCTCCGTCCGCCGCTCGCGCACGCGCGCCAGCTCGGAATGGTCCCGCTCCAGGTCCCGGTCCGGCGACGCCAGCGCTTGCTTGAGCGTGGCCACGACGGGCGTCGGATCCTCGACCAGCGTCGGCACGGCGAGCCCCAGCGTGGGCGTGCGCTGGCCGAACGTCGCCAGGTAGTCGTGGATCGCCTCGAGGAGAGGCTGCGCGTTCGGGAGTCGCTCGAGGGCGGGCAGGACGTCCGCGGGGGCCTCCGACGCGAACGTCTCCGCGGCGCCCGGGACGCGCAGGGCGACGTCGCGTAGCGCCCAAAGACGCCGGCCCGACAGGGTGGTGAGGGTGTCGATGCCCTGCAGGAGCTCGTGCGCGGGCAGCACGCCGTCGGGCTCGAAGAGCTCGCCGTAGAGCTCGACGAACGCTCCCCAGGCGCGCCCGAGCGGCATGACGATCTCGAAGTGGATCGCCCAGAGCTCGTGCGCGCGCTGCCAGCCGGCGTCGAAATGCGCGATCAGCTCCTCGAGCGTGGCGCCCCGCAGGTCGAACGTCGACCAGGCGTCGAGGGCGCCGTGGATGGCGGGCGCCCAGCGCTCGTCCCACGTCGCTTGGAGCCCGTCCAGCACCTCTTCCATCCGTGCCTCGCGCACCGCGGCGTCGGTCTCCGTTCGTTCGTACGGTCCGTCGGCGTCGTAATGGTAGGTCCAGAAGCGTCGCGCCGTCGAGCGGAACGGCAGGTCGTAGCGGCGCGCGCCGTGGTTGACGCCGTGGTCGTACACCAGCTTCGCCATGGCGTGGTCGAGCATCGTCAGCTGGTCCGGGAAGTGGAGCGTGTCGCGCTCCCAGAAGCGCTCCACGTCCCCGGGCTCGCTCCACGGATCGGGCAGCGTGTCGCGAACGTCGGGCGCGGCCACCTCGCCGGGGCGGGTCGTCACAGGCCGGCACTGCAGCAGGAAGAGCCGGTCGCCCGCGCAGGCGAACTCCAGGTCGACGGGCCAACCCTT
>Ga0102941_1001372_pt1 | contig 11394 bp, 5 predicted proteins | sample SalPonR2_C_D2_MG_FD_79281 | JGI IMG/M metagenome (GOLD analysis project Ga0102941, IMG submission 79281) | Salt pond soil microbial communities from South San Francisco under conditions of wetland restoration - Salt Pond MetaG R2_C_D2_MG | ecosystem: Environmental > Aquatic > Marine > Intertidal... | reverse complement strand
CTGGAGGTGGGGGCAACAGGTACTACACTTATGACAACTTTTACTGTTCCAATGTTTGTGAACAACCAATATATCGGATTGGTAGGCGCAGACATAACCCTGAAAAGTTTGCAGGAAATGATGACCTCCATCAAGCCATTTGAAGGATCCTACGCTTTCCTTGTATCCCATGGCGGACTTTTTTCGGCACATCCCTATACAGAATATCTGGAAGAATCAATATCAGAGTACTTCTGGAATGATGAGCAAGTAAACATAATATACGAAAATCTCGAGCAAGGCGAACGACTTCATTTTACGAATTTTTCGAATAATGATAATTTCTATTACACCTTTGCCCCTGTTCATGTTGGAGATACAGACACGCCCTGGATGCTGGGAATAGGCGTACCTTTAAACGAAATAAGGAGTGAAGCAAGAAAACAATTACTAATTTCTCTGGGACTTGGTTTATTAGGATTTCTGGTCATCTTTTGGGTCGTTTGGGTATTGGCAAACAGAATATCAGGCAATTTGAACAAAATCACCCGTCTTACTGAAAAACTGGCAAAAGGCGAAATAGACAAATCTATGCAGCTTCATATTGAATCAGGTGATGAGTTTGAGGATATGGCAGAGGCATTTAATACTTCTGTTAGTGGGCTTTCGGAAAAAGAAGAATTTGCCGAAAAAATTGGTAACGGAGACCTGGACACACAACTCAATCTGCTAAGCGACAAAGATTCGCTGGGGAAATCTTTGAGAGAAATGCAGGAAAACCTGCAGAAAGCACGTACTGATGAACAAAAAAGAATTGAAGAAAACAAGATAAGAAACTGGGCAACAGAAGGATATGCCAAATTTGCAGATATCCTGCGAAACAACAATGATAACATGGAAGAACTATCTTTTCAGGTTATTAAAAATATGGTGAAATATTTGAATGCCAATCAGGGCGGCATTTTTATCCTTGAAGAACAAAACGATGAAGAGGTGCTTAGCTTAAAGGCATGCTATGCCTTCGACAGGAAAAAATACATGGAAAAAACCATTTTACCAGGAGAAGGAATGGTAGGTACCTGCTATCTGGAAGGAAAAACCACCTACATGACCCAGATTCCTCAATCCTATATAAGAATTACATCAGGTTTGGGTGGAGAAAACCCCGGTGCTCTTATCATTGTGCCCCTGAAACTCAATGACCAGATATTTGGAGTTATGGAGATTGCCTCTTTCAACGAATTTGAAAAACACCAGATAGAGTTTATGGAGAAGATTGCTGAAAGCGTAGCTTCAACCATCTCTACAGTAAAAATTAACCTTCAAACAGCTTCTCTGCTCGAAAAATCGCAGCAACAAGGTGAGGAAATGAAAGCACAGGAAGAAGAGATGCGCCAGAACATGGAAGAACTCAGTGCAACTCAGGAAGAGATGGCCCGCAAAACCAGTGAAATGGAAGGTATCCTGAATGCATTGGATGCTTCCAGTTATGTAATTGAATATGATCTGGAAGGTAAGATCATCAATATATCCGACTCTTACCTGGAGTTGCTCAAACTTTCTAAAGATGCGGTTTTGGGTACCAAACACGCCGATAACATGGAGCTAACTGATGAACAGAAAAACAACTATCAGGATTTCTGGAACCAGATCAGAAATGGTGCTACCAAATCTCAGGAATCAAAGATCAATATTCATGGACAAACATACTGGCTGGCAGAAACATATACACCCATCAGAGATGATAAAGGAAATGTATTTAAAATTTTTAAAATAGCCAATAATATAACTTTTAGTAAATCGCAGGCAGAAAAACTGGAAAAAGAAAACGAAAAACTCCAGCAAGAAATCAATAAATTAAAGAGCAAAAAATAAAAGACAGTCCCTTTTATTTGCCTACTTTTGCAAAAAAATCGTTTTCATTTCTATTATTTCAAGATTGTATTTATGCGCCTACCATTTGTTTATGTTGCTTTTTTTGCTCTATGGACCTTTTCTTTTCCTGCAATTTCACAACCACCCTCAGTGGAAGAGATTGATGAATCAAGGATACATTTTAATGAAGGTGTAAAATATGGCATCGACAACGATTTTGAAAACGCTCTTGAGTCTTTTCAAAAAGCTATTGACAACAACCCACTTTTTGCAGAAGCATTTCTATATAAAGGATTAACGGAGATTGAACTTGCCAATCATGACCAGGCAGTAAAAGATCTGACCATCTCTATCGAACTTGACCCTTATTTTTCTGATCAGGCACATTATTTCAGAGGGTTGGCAAGATTTTATCAGGGAAAATTTTCTGAAGCAATAGATGATCTCAGCATTGCCATAAGAATGAACCCCGATTATGCTGCTTTCTATCAAAGAGGTAAAGCAAACCTGCAACTGAAAGAATTTGAAAGATCATTGCAGGATTTTGAAATTGCACTTCGCCTCAAACCCGATTTCTGGGAAGCACACCTTTACAGGGGAATCAATTTGTATTACATGCAGCAATATGAAGATGCCATCACAGACCTGGAACTGGCAAAAGAAAATATGCCCGAAAATGCCGATGCTTTTTATTACAGTGGACTGGCGCGCTCAAAAGCACAAAACAATTATGTAGCCATTGAAGACCTTACCAAAGCAATTGAACTCGATCCCGGAAACAAACAGGCATATCAGGCAAGAGCTTCTGCAAATCAAATACTCGGACGTACCGAAGAGGCTGAAAAAGATATCCTGTTTTTCGCTACTGCGCAGGATTCTCTAAATATTGATACAAATCAGGGCACAGAGCAGAAGACAGCCCAGGAAGCAAAAACCAGAGAGGATCAATCTGAATTAACGCAGAATACAACTACCCGCAAATCCAAAACCTCTACGGAAATAAATTTCAAAGAATTATTTGCATCAGCCAATGAAAAAAATGCAAAAGAGGTAGAAAAAACGACAGAAAATGACCAACCCTTCGATAATCATACGTCCCAGACAGAAGAAATAGAAAAACCGAAAACTACCAGCAACCAAACAGAAGAAGAAAGTCACGGAAAACTTAGTGAACCAGAAAACATTAAACCCACAGTTGTAAAAAGTGATGTGGAAATTGTAAATCTTACATCGGGTGTTTATTCCACTGATCTATCTCAAATTAATCTCTCGGGATTTGGTGTGCAGGTAGCCAGCTATTCTAATACGGACAACCTGTCGAGCCTGGTAAAAGCATACAATGAACAATATAAACAACCGGTTTTTATCAATGTTGCTTTTGTAAATGGCCGAAAGTTATATAAACTTATTATCGGAAGGTTCGACAGTAGAACCCCTGCTGAAAATTTCCGTGACCAGATCAGGAAAGACAATTTCCCGGATAGTTTCCTCGTAGTTTTTGATAATTTATAGATGAGTCCACTCAAAAAAATTTATTATACAAAAATTGACACGAATTTTAGTGTTTGATATTCATACAACTAAAAATTTAAAATTTTCACTAATTCACCGAAAATGACTTTTCGGTGTAGACTCAATGATGTTTGATTCTCTCTCAAAAAAAAGGATTCATTGGAAAGAATCCTGTAATAAAAGATATACATTTTCAAAACCCAAATTGATCAGATAAAATTAGCAATGCCTGAAGGAAAGGATTAAAAGAAAGGAATTATAAACTCTTTTTATCTTTCCTGATTATTTCTTCTACAATATCAATGGCATCGTATATACATTTCTCACAAATCTTCTTTTTAAGATTCTGTTCATCATAAGATTTTTTACCATCTGGAGTGCTCAGAGATGTTTTCAGCAATTCAAAACAGTTGGAGGTTTTGTTTAATTCTGAAAATTTTTGATGGAATGTTGCCGATATAGTTCCAGCCTCTTTCTTTATGATCGTATTATCGGTACTTTTTTGAGCAGCGTATATGCCTAATACCATAAAAGCACCTGTTACAGCTCCACAGGTTTTCTGCATTTTTCCCATGCCTCCACCGAAACCTGCCGACATGTTCATCGCAGCAACTTCATCAAAATCTAATTCATTTTCAAATGATTTGATCACCGTTTGAGCACAGTTGTAACCATTGTAAAATACCTTTTTTGCTATGTCCTTTTTTTGCATCCTATCATTTTTTCCGGTTGTAACCTAACAACACATTTACATATTCCGCATAAAACATCTTATTGTGAACAAACGGGTAGCGATAATTTTACCTGAGAAAGATTATCACCAATATATGAGTCCACTCCGAAAACTTGTTTTCGGCAAATCTGTGTTTATCCCCTATCTTAAAACCCACTGATTATCAAAACTTAGCATCTGTTTAAATCTATATAATCTGTGGATAATTGACTTTTTAGAGTGGACTCATATATCCGTTTTCAACTGATAAATTACAAGATTTTCCCGAGCCTGTTAGGCAAATATGGCATAATACTGATTCTTGGTCAGGAAAGATCAGATATGACGGGCATTTGCAAGTAGAAATTTTTCTGCATCAGCCGACCATATAAAATCATTCCTTTTCAATATATTATGTAATTCCCGAAAACAGGGATCTTTTTTCCCATGCCTTTCAAAATCATCAATAGCAGTAAGGGGAAGAGAAATATTGGTATAGATCAGTTTTTTTCCTCCGGGTATGTCTGGCAAACGCTTGGTAGTGTCAATCACTGCATCCAATCCGCCAATATGTGTTATCATAGCAGCAGGATTGATTCTACCGTCTGCCATCATTTCAAGTGCTTCGCGCATATCATCGGTATTTCCTCCACTTGTGCCTGTAATATGGGTAAAAGCATAATGTACGTTATAAAAATTCAATTCAGCTTTAAACTGCGTGTCCGCCGGTCCGGCAAAAAAGTTCAGACAACCGTCAAACCCGAGCATTTGATCTGCCATTTCCACTAAAGGTTTTACAGGCGCAAATACCAATACGTCATCAAAACCTTTTCCATCTGTGAGACTCCGCAGATACTGCACCGGATCCGAAAGTTCATTGGTGTTGACATATTTGAGGATGATGTTATTTTTCAATGCTTCTTCAGCATTATGGATCTTAGATGCTCTGTCGAGACGGGAGCGATCAATATCGGTGACCACGAGCAAACCAGGTTTTCTGTCGCAATGAATAGCATAATCAATGGCAGCCATCCCCATGGGCCCCGCACCCGCCAGAATGGCCATGCTTCCTGCTTCTTTTATACCCATCTCATGAAGATAACTGCCATTACGGGTATGATAAGAGGCATGCATAGCACCAATAACGCAAGACATAGGTTCGGAAAGAGAAGCCAGGAAGAAACTGTCGCCTTCATAGGGCAACAAACAATCCATCTCCATGACCTCATTGGGGATAATTATTTGGGTGGCATCGCCTCCAATGTATCGAAACGAATACCCGGGAGCATCCAGACTACCTTTGTAGTTGAGAGCAGGCTGGATTGAAAACTTATCACCTGGTTTGAATTTGTCAGCCCATTTCCTGCCAACTTTTTCCAAAGTGCCCGAAAACTCGTGCCCAATCATGGTTGGGTTGATGTGAATATCGTCAGGAACTCTTTTATGATCCGCACCTTGCTTTGTTGCTTTATACGAAGACATGCAAATGCTATCTGATACAACCCGTGCAAGTATTTCATCATCTTTCAAATCAGGTAAATCAAACTCTTCAAGACGAAGATCATCTTTGCCATAAATTCTAACTGCTTTGGTTTTCATTTTCTTTTTTATAAATTTCTTATTCTTTAAAATACTATGCTTTTCCTAAGGTATTCTAATTTCCTGATTCTTTCAGACATATAAAATATCCCGGTAATTCAAAAATTGAATTCCGTTTTTTTTTCTCAGGAAATCTGATTTTTTTTCAATTCATTGCATTATACAGAACTAATTTTTGGTAAATAATACGTTGATCAGTGCAACATCACCTGTCCACCTGTAACGGGTATTGCCTGACCTGTTTCATATTTTTGATCTATGGCGTAGTAAATGGCCTTCATCACATCTTCTACCGTGCATCCGCGCCCGGCAGGAACCTGATTTTCATAATGCTGCTTTACATCTTTTACCGTTTTGGCTCCCGGCACCTTCCCAGCCTGCAGATATTGCACAAAAAGACCCTTTTTAGGATCCGACCACAAAGGCCCATCAAAGAAATTACCCGGACAGACTGAATTAACTTTAATCCGATTGGGCATCAATTCGAGTGCAAAAGATTGAGTAAGTCCAATGCCACCAAATTTGCCCCCGGCATACGCAAAATTTTTGTCGCTCCCTTTCAACCCCGATTTAGAGTTGATCTGAATAATATCGGCAAAATGGGTCTGCGAAGTCTGGTTCTGTAATTTCATCACTGAAGAAACATATTTGACACATAAAAAATAGGCATTATAATTCACCCTTGTAAGCCAGTCAAATGTTTCAGCATCCATGGCATCCAGGTTGCCGGCCCGAAGAATACCGGCATTGCTCACAAACAGATCGATACCTCCAAAGGTTTCAATGGTCTTTCTGATGAGTTCGATCACCGAACCTTCATTGGAAACATCCGTTTTTTGAAAAACAACCCGGTTTTTCTGACCGTATTTTTTCAGTTTATCCAGCATATTCTCCGCTTCAATGGGATTAATGTCGGCAATCACAATATTTGCTCCCTGTCTGAAAAGATCTTCTGCTATGCCGGCACCAAAACCCATTGCTGCGCCAGTAACAACTGCAGTTTTCCCGGCAACTTTCCCCAGGGAAGCATCTCCTTTTGCAACTTTTCTGCGGTAGTTCTCCAGCTCCCAGTTCTCTATAAAATGAATCTGCTGATCGGTCATAAATCTAGGACCACCAAACCACTTGGTCAGGTAACTGATTTTCATCATATCTTCAAAAACATCAAGGGCTGTACCAGTTGACATGGCATTGTCTTCTGCTGTTATCAATCCCATCCCTTTTATCACAATCACTTTGGGTAAATAACCATATTCCTTTTCAAAAGCATTTATTTTTTGCTTGATTGCCGAAACAATTTTATCAGATTTGCCCGCTTCTTCTACATACAAATAGTTGGCTTTGCAGTAAACGATAATGTCAGGCGAAAACGGACGACTGATCTGCTCAAAACTCTGACTGTTTCTGGCAAAATGTTCTATCAAAGTATTATTGCGAATGGTTAAGGTTTTCAATCCTTCTTTGCTAAGAAACATACGCAATGCAGGCAATATTTTCGTGATCTCCAACTTTACAGGAAGGTCTTTCCATGTGTATTCCTCTTCTATTACAGATTCTATCTTTTCAATCATCTGCTTGTATAAAACTTTAACCTGGTCAATGGTTCCGGCACTTAAAAATACCCCGTGATTTTCCAGAAAAAGGAGTTGGGGATCATTACCAAATTTTGCACGAAAGGCTTTTACCTCTTCTTCCACTTTTTTGAAAAGAACATAACCGGGATCGGTATAGGGAATGTAAAGTGCTTCATTGCCAAACAAATTCTGAGTGATCTTACGGGATTCTTTTCCGCACATCAAAGCATTTACAAGAGTAGGATGCAGGTGCACTACAAAAGGGTAGTTTAAAATATCATGCAGACTTGTTTCTACTGAGGGTCGTTTGGCAGATGCCGGGTCGAAACAAGCTTCAAAAAGAGCATTTTTCACCTGCACTTCACGCTCATCTGAATCTTTGCTAAATTGAGAGGTGGCAATTTTTTGCAATTTTTCGCGGTAAAGTTTCACAAAACCACTTTCGTCTATGGTATCTAAACCGGTACCACTTGCCTTTACCCAGATAAACTCATCGTTTTTAAAAGAGGTATTACCACCTCCGGCAATAACCGCCTCTTTATCAGAACCATAATGTCTCGATATTTGTACAAGATGCCTTAAGGCTTTCTCTGAAGATTGTTGTTTTTGCATATTCATGTTATAAAATGCTTTTTAGTATTGTTTCAAAGTAACGAAACGGTTTATTCAGACCTAAGACTGAAGATTTTAGTATTCTTGTAAAGATTGAATCAACCTGTCCGGCGGTTTTTCTGTTTCAATAAGGGTTTGTTCAATTATTTCTAATCAGCAGATTAGTGAAAACGCTGTAGATCAGAAACTGGTATATCCGTAAAGTCTGTTGGACTAAAACCTTAATAGATTAATAGTTACGTTTCAAAAAAATGCTTACGGAATCAAAGGAAATTCCCATTTAAGATTTAGGTGGAACGTATATAGGCATGTATAATCCTGCTTCCTGTTTCAACAAAGTCTTTTCTATGCATATCAAGCATATTTTTATCTGTTATTCCAGGTTCACCTTTCGATCTCATATACTGATGACAGGCGATCAGACATGCTCCCTCAAAATTAACTCTTTTGAGAAAAGTGTCCAGCTCTGTTTTGCCTCTTGTGCTTACTGAAACCGGATCAAGTGCAGGTGTGTTGTGCTCTGTACCGAATGTAGTGATAAATCCTTTTTCAACAAAGAAACTGACAAAGTCTTTCAAGGCAAAGAAATCGTTTCGTACGGGAATGAATTCAATACAGAAAACACCCCGCGCCTCAAGACTTTGAAGCAATTTCGCGGGATCTTTCTCGAAATCGGTATAATTTCCATTTTTATCATCAAGCAATACCGGATAACAAGGAATGCCTCCGGCATCTTTAACCAGATTAATTAAATCGTATAGAGGCAAAAAAGCTTTGGGGTTTTCTTTTACGTATGCAACTCCCCCGCTTTTCAACATATTTGCCCTGATCTCATTATCCAGAAATACATCATCATCAAGCGATGAAAGAAGAGGTTTTCCCCCAAAAAGTTTTTCCAGTTTCTGTTTTCTGATGACGGGATCCTTAAAATGATCAAATATTTTTATCCTTACAGCTTTTGCAATATGGCGTTCTCTTAAAACGCCCCGGGTATAATGGGTCAGTACCTCCTCAAAACCTAAACTTAATGCAAGGTCAATCTGTTGCAATAATGCTGAGGTTTTTTCTACCATTTCCTTCACCTGCATCATGCTTTCCTCTCTGATCTGACTCCATTTGTGGGTATTCTCTGCATTCAGAGAAGGTTGAAGATCACACCCTTTTCCACTGAAATAAATTCTTCCGGGGTTGGATGGATCATTGATGCGAATGCCTTTTTGCTGCTCCTCTCCCATCAAACCCATAAATTCTACATTCAGCAATGGGAAAATATGGTATTTAAGCGACATCTCCACAAATTCAGGGAAACCGTCGAATGTATTAAAATCATTGATTCCCAAAACTTTCACATCTTCACTGAGGGCCTTTGAAAAAGCCTGCTCAACATTTTCAAAGGCACTAAAAGAGTAAGGCGTGTGTATGTGTCCATTCACATTCAAAAGAGTATTACTGGCAGGGGAATCGGTTTTCAGATCGCTATTTTCATGAAAAGAATCAAGGTAATGCGTCATAGTTATTGGAGATAAAAAAATCAGGGTATCAAATAAAATATGATACCCTGAAAATGAATATGAATTTAAATTCCTTTTTTATTTCTGTCTATTTGAGATTCTTCAGAGAAATCCTGTGTGGTTGCGTGCCCTTCCAAAGGAAGTATCTTTTCATGAATAGCATCAACGATCCATTCGGGTTGGGGGAAGAAATATTTTTCCATTTCAAAAGCAGGAGTAATCCAGTTTCTGGAACCCACTACCACGGGAGGAGCATCAAGGTCATCAAATGCCAGTTCACTGATGGTTTGCGCCATCTCTTTCAGAAAAGATCCTCTGGAAGTAGCATCGCTTGTAAGTAAAATACGACCAGTCTTAGATATGGATTGAATAACCTTTTCATAATTAAAGGGAACCAGACTTCTGGCATCGATGATCTCAGCAGAAATTCCATATTTTTCCTGCAGCATATCAGCGGCTTTTACTGCCACATAAAGTGTTGCTCCTATACTCAGTATTGTTAAGTCTTTTCCTTCACGTTTTACATCAGGTTCGCCAAAAGCAATTTCGTAATAACCTTCCGGCACTCCTTCTTTTCTGAACATTTCTCCCACATCATAAATGCGTTGACTTTCGAAAAAGATAACCGGATCAGTACCCTGCAATGCAGCATTCATTAATCCTTTTGCATCATAAGGTGTTGCCGGGAAAGCAACTTTTAAACCGGGAATATGGGCGGCCAGTGCTGTCCAGTCCTGGGAATGTTGTGCACCATATTTTGACCCCACCGAAACCCTGATGACCACAGGCAACTTAATGGTATTGCCACTCATAGACTGCCATTTGGGTAATTGGTTAAAGACCTCATCTCCTGCCCTACCCAGAAAATCGCAATACATGATCTCTGCAAGCACCCTTCCACCTGCCATTCCATAACCTATGGCGGTGCCAACAATTGCCCCCTCCGAGATGGGTGAATTAAACAAACGATTGTAGGGCAATGCTTCAGTAAGTCCCCGATATACGGCAAAAGCGCCGCCCCAGTCGCGATTTTCCTCACCATAAGCTACAAGGGTCGGGTCTTTATAAAAGCGGTCGATGATGGCTTCAAAAAGTCCATCGCGCAATTGATACGTTTTGAGTTTAGAGAATGGCTTTCCATCCTTATCGAAAGCAAATCGTTCTTTTTTGGCAATCTGCTTCACCCTTGGGTTTTCTTCCATAGAATGGAGCGTTTGGGGTTGCCTATCCTCCATTTTTTCCTCACTTCCGTTAGAAAACATCATTTTTCCGATAGCATCAGGATCTTTATCCAGATCAAGCAATGGCGATTTGCTGCTATCAATGGTTACTTCCAGAATTTTAGCCAGAGAATCAACGGTTTTTTGCTTAATATCTTCTAATTGGGTTTCAGTAGCAACACCTTCTTTTATAAGTTCACTTCCAAACCATTGTATTGAGTCTGCCTGTGTCCATGCTTCAATTTCCTCTTTCATGCGGTAAGAAGAAGCATCGGAAGGAGAGTGTCCGGAGATACGATAAGTAAGCGTATCCAATAAAACAGGCCCTCTTTTCTCTTCGAGTATTTGTTTTTTTCTTTTGAAAGCATCAATTACTGCCAAAGGGTTATATCCATCAATTCTTTCGGCATGCATCATTTCGGGGTTTATCCCTGCCCCCACTCTGGCCAGCATTTCAAACCCCATGGTTTCTCCGTGGGTTTGCCCGCCCATTCCATACAGATTATTCATGAAATTAAAAATAACGGGTATGCCCCCTTTGTAAGGTTCTTCCCAGAGTTTTTTAAACTGATCCATGGTAGAAAAGGTTATCCCTTCCCACACAGGTCCGCAACCCATGGAAGCATCTCCTATATTCGCCACAACAATACCGGGTTTTCGATTTACTTTTTTATAAAGAGCAGCGCCAACCGATATATCTCCTGATCCGCCCACAATAGCGTTATTAGGATAAATGCCAAACGGGGTAAAAAAAGCATGCATCGACCCACCTAATCCTTTGTTGAATCCTTTTTCGCGTG
>Ga0102941_1001368_pt1 | contig 11402 bp, 6 predicted proteins | sample SalPonR2_C_D2_MG_FD_79281 | JGI IMG/M metagenome (GOLD analysis project Ga0102941, IMG submission 79281) | Salt pond soil microbial communities from South San Francisco under conditions of wetland restoration - Salt Pond MetaG R2_C_D2_MG | ecosystem: Environmental > Aquatic > Marine > Intertidal... | reverse complement strand
CCCTGGATCTGGCGCGCCCCCGCGTCGACGGCGGCGAGGGAATTCGCCACCGCGTTGCCGGTGTCGTCGTGGGTGTGGATGCCGATGCGCTCGCCCGGGATACCGGCGGCGATGACGGCGGCCGTGATCTCGCCGACATCGCGGGGCAGCGTGCCGCCGTTGGTGTCGCAGAGCACCACCCAGCGCGCGCCGGCGTCATGGGCGGCCTTGAGACAATCGAGGGCATAGCCGGGATTCGCCTTCCAGCCGTCGAAGAAATGTTCAGCGTCGAAAAGGGTTTCGCGGCCGGACTTCACGCAATGAGCGACCGAGGCGGCGATGTTCTCGAGGTTCTCGTCGAGCGTGACCCCGAGGGCCTCGGTGACGTGGAAGTCGTGGGTCTTGCCGACGAGGCAGACGGCGGGGGTGTTCGCGTTGAGCACCGCCGCGAGCACGTCGTCGTTCTCCGCCGACCGGCCGGCGCGCTTGGTCATCCCGAAGGCGGTGAAGGTGGCGCGGGTCTTCGGAGCCGCCTCGAAGAACGCGCTGTCGGTGGGGTTCGCCCCCGGCCAGCCGCCCTCGATGTGGTCGAGCCCAAGACCGTCGAGGGCTTCGGCGATCTCGGCCTTCTCGTCGGGGTTGAACTGGACCCCTTGCGTCTGCTGGCCGTCGCGGAGGGTGGTGTCGTAGAGGTAAAGGCGCTCGCGGGTCATGGCCTCGGACTTTCGGGTTTGTACGTTTCGGGGCAGGTCGTGGAGCGGGTTTCGACATTTCGTACGCCGCGCCCAGGCAGCGGGTCCTGCCATGAGCACCCCCCGTCCCGGACCTGATCCGGGACCTCTGGCGGAGGGGTGGCAGCGGCGCTTCGGGGATCGGGGCCCCGGGTCGGGCCCGGGGCGGGGTCTTCGCAGCGGCCCCCGTCCCGGGCTCGGCCCGGGAGCCCGCGCGGCGGGTGGGCGGGGTCGCCCCAGAGAACGGTTGCGGAGCCGACGGGGACGCGTGGGCGTTCGGGGCCACGGGTCAGGCCCGGGGCGGGACGATGACGCCACGATGCCCGGGCCAGCGGCCCGGGCAGCCCCCGGCAGCCCCCCGGGGCGGGGGCTGTCGCCCCTACCCGCGGCCGGGGGCTGCCCTCGCGTCGGAGCGCCAGGCCATGTGTCGGGCTCATGTCAGGGCCTCCAGCTTGGCGGGGTCGAAGTTCGACAACATCTCGGCCTGCACGACGGTTTTCATGTCACGCAGTTCCAGACCCGCCTCCAGCGCCCTGGCTTTCAGGGCGTCGGCACTTTCGTAATCCCGCTCGGATCGCAGCTCCTTCCACCGCGCGCCCACGACATGGGCGAGATGGGCGTGAGTTTCGTCGCCGTCGCCGAGAAACTGAACCACGCCGTCGGTGGATGCGAACCGCCGCCACGACCAGTCTTCGAGATCGTCGCCGAGCAACCCGACGAGGGCGCCGGCCGCCTTCAGCGACGCGGCATCGCCTTTGCGCGCCATCCGGTGCATCACCGAAAGGGCCTCAGGCGTGTTCAGGTCGTCGGCAAGCGCCGCCACGATCCGGGAGTCATCGCCTTCCGGGCGCTCTCCATCGGTGAGGGCACGCCACTTCCTGAGCGTCGCCTCCGCCTCCTCCCGCTTCTTCTCCGTCCAGTCCATCGGCTTTCTGTAGTGCGTCCCGAGCATCACGAAGCGGATCACCTCGCCCGGCACGCCCTGATCGAGCAGATCCCGCACCGTGAAGAAGTTGCCGAGGGACTTCGACATCTTCTTGCCCTCGACCTGGAGCATCTCGTTGTGGAGCCAGACCTGCGCCATGCGTTCGGTGCCGTTCGCGCAGCAGCTCTGCGCGCGCTCGTTCTCGTGGTGGGGAAAGAGAAGGTCGCCGCCGCCGCCGTGGATGTCGAACGTGTCGCCCAGGAGCGCCTTGGCCATCGCCGAGCATTCGATGTGCCAGCCCGGGCGGCCCCGGCCCCAGGGCGATGGCCAGCCGGGCTGGTCGGGGGTGGAGGGCTTCCAGAGCACGAAGTCCATCGGGTCGCGCTTGTAGGGGGCGACCTCGACGCGGGCGCCGGCGATCATGTCGTCGACCGTCCGGCCGGAGAGTTCGCCGTAGTGTGCCTTCCAGCTATCCACCGCAAAGAGCACGTGACCTTCGGCCTCGTAGGCATGGCCCTGCGCGACGAGCTTGCCGATCATCTCCACCATCCCGGCGATGTAGTCGGTCGCCCGGGGCATGTGGGTCGGCGCGAGCGCGCCGAGGGCGGCCATGTCGTCGAGATACCAGCGCGCGGTCTCTTCGGTGATCGTCTCGATCGGGCGGCCCGTCTCCTCGGCCCGGGCGATGATCTTGTCGTCGACGTCGGTGAAGTTCCGCACGTAAGTCACCGACGTCGCGCCATAAACATGGCACAGGAGCCGGAAGAGGACATCGAAGACCACGACGGGCCGGGCGTTGCCCAGATGGGCCCGGTCGTAGACCGTGGGGCCGCAGACGTACATCCGCACATTGGCGGGATCGAGCGGTTCGAAGCGCTCCTTCTCGCCGGTGGCGGTGTTTCTCAGGTAGATGTCCATTCGGTCCTCACGCGAGTGTCCCCGCGCGGGTGGCTATCTTGCTCTTCAGGAAAAGACGACCGGCCCGCGCAACTTTCGTCAGCGGATAATGCAGCAGATGATGATGCGGCACGTCGTCATGGGAGGTGTGTAGCAGGTGCGCCCTGCCCCGTCCAGCATCGGAAGAGGGGCTGCTCATCGGGGGAAGACGGGACGCGCGAGGGTCCGAAACACTCGGCAGGATCGCGCCCACGGCTCTCGCGCACAGGGTGTCAGGTGCTCCGCAGCGCAGGGTCGACCCCTTGATTCCCGTCGCGGGACGTGATGTTGAACCATCTACCCAGACGGTGCCTCCCCTCCGATGACAAGACTTCTGACAGTTCTCCTCCTGCTCTCAGGCCTCCTCGCCGGTTCGCCGGTCGCCGCTCAGCAACCCGGACTGCCGGCACCAGCCACGGCAGAGGACACCGCCGGGGGCGCGGAGTCCGCCGCGCCGCTCGACGACCTGATCCGGGTTCTGCGCGACGAGACGGCGCGCGAGGCGCTCATCGCCGAGCTCGAGAGAGCCGCCACCGCGACCGACGGCGGGGCAGCCGCCGGGGAGCAGGTCGCCGAAGCACCGCCCGCCTCGCTGGGCGCCCGGATCGCCAGCGTGACGCAAACCGCGGCGGAGAACGCCACTTTCGCGATCTCGCAGGTCTGGACCAGTCTCCGAGGCGCGCGCGTCCTGTTGCGCGGCCTCGAAGCCGATACCTGGCGCGCGGTCTGGGACGGCGTTCTCGATATCCTGCTCGTCATCGTCGTGACCTTCGCGGTCTTCTTCAGCCTGCGCGCAATGACATTCCCGCTTCTCCGCCGGCTCGGCCGGTCCGCACAGAGCGGCGGGGTCGCGAGGATCTTGATCGGGTTCGCCGGCTCGCTTGTCCTCCGGGTCGCGGTGGTGGCGATCGCCTGGAGCATCGGCTACGGCGCGATGACCATCGTGTTCGGCGATTTCGGGCAAATCCGCCTTAACCAGACGCTGTTTCTGAACGCGTTTCTCGCGGTCGAACTCACCAAGGCCGCCATACGCACCGTGCTGTCGCCCGCCGCCGACGACCTGCGCGCGCTGCCCATGTCGGACCGGGGCGCGCGCACCGCCTCCCGGGTGGCGAGCATCGCCATCGGAATCCTCGGCTACGGCATCATGCTGTTCGTGCCCCTGGTGCAGGAGGCGGGATCCTTCCTCGCCAGGCGGTCGGTCTCGGTCCTGGTGATCGAGCTCACGGTGCTCTACCTCGCCGTCGCCACCGTATGGCACCGCAAGTCCGTGGGTGACTGGCTCGTGGCGAACCTGCTCGCCCGCCCCGCCCCCGCCGAAGACGAAGATGGCGAAGCCGGGCCGGCGACGAAGCCGGGGGCCCGAACCAGCTTCTTCGCCTCGGTTCTGGTCAACTGGCACTGGTTCGCGTTGATCTACCTCGGGTTCATCGTGGTCCGCTCGCTCACCCATTCGCTCGCGGCCCTCGGCGGGATCGTGGTCGACACGCTGCAGATCGCGGCGGTCGCCTTCGTCGGCACCGCGCTGATCGGGTTTCTCGGACGGCGGATGCAGGCCGGGACGATCGTGCCCGACAATTTCAAGGAAAAGCTCCCGTTCTTCGAAAAGAGGTTCAACAAGGTGGTGCTGATGGCGCTTCGCGCGCTCGTCGCCATCATCGTCGTGTTCTTCGCACTGGACAAGATCGGGCTCTTCGCCTTCGCTGACTGGATCAACGAGGAGGGCGGACAGCGCTTCTCCGGCGCGCTGATCGCGGTGTCGCTCATTCTCTTCGTCGCCTGGGCGATCTGGCTCGCGGTCTCGTCCTGGATCGATTACCGGCTGAACCCCGACATCGGCGACGCGCCCTCGTCGCGGGAAATCACGCTGCTCACGCTTCTGAAGAACGCGGCGACCGTCGCGATCCTGATCTTCGCGGTCATGTTCTCGCTTTCGGAGATCGGGCTCAACATCGGCCCGCTCCTCGCTTCCGCCGGTGTGTTCGGCCTCGCCATCGGCTTCGGCGCGCAGAAGTTCGTGCAGGACATCATCACCGGCATCTTCATCCAGTTCGAGAACGCCATAAACGTCGGCGACGTGGTGACGGTCGGCGGCACCAGCGGGGCGGTGGAACGGCTGACGGTGCGCTCGGTCACCCTGCGGGACCTGCAGGGGATCGTTCACATCATCCCGTTCTCGTCGGTCGACATGGTATCGAATTTCACCCGGGAATTCTCGTTCTACGTCCTCGACATGGGGATCGCCTACCGTGAGGACGTCGACGAGGCGCGCCAGGCGATGTTCGACGCCTACGACGAACTTCGCGACGACCCCGATCAGGGCATCTTCCTTCTCGGCGACCTCGAGTATTTCGGCCTCGACGCCTTCGGCGACAGTTCGGTCGTCGTCAAGGTCCGGATCAAGACCTGGCCGGGCAAGCAATGGGGCGTGGGCCGCGCCTACAACCGCCTCGTCAAGAAGATCTTCGACGAGCGGGGGATCGAGATCCCCTTCCCGCACACCACCCTCGTGTTCGGCGAGTCGAAGGGCGGCACGACCCAGCCGATCCGCATCGCGCCCGCGGCCGGCGACATCGAGGAGCCGCTGCATGGAGAGCCGGTCGCGCCCGGCCGCGGGCAGCCGACCGACGACGGAGAATAGCCCCTCGCCGCCGGCAGGGCGGCCGGTCCGGGACGGCACGCCTCAGCCGGGCGTTCTCCTTCTCAAGCTCCTTCAGGCGCTTCAGCCGATCCCGGCTCATGCCGCCGTCCTGCCGGCGCCGCCGGCAGAACGTCTGCTGCGTCACGCCGATGCGCACGGCTTCGGCAACGCTCATGCCTGGCCCGTGCAGCACTTCGACCTGCCGCGGGCTTCTCTCGCTTCCCAGCCAGATCCTCGTCCTCCAATCTGCGGGGCAAAACCACCCCGGTTGGCGGACCGCTTCAGTGGGGGCACTCCGGTCCCGTCGTTCTGCCCGGTACATTCACAGGCATTCGGCGGAGATCGAGTAGAGCCGGGGCCAACACCGATCCCAAGACCTGATCTGTCCGAGCGCCAAAGCCGAAAGAGGCCCGCCGCCAATGCGATCCGAGGAGCGGACATTGCTGCGGCGCGCAGCGAACAGGCTGCACGGGTCCACAGCGGGCCCGTCTGGCGTATGACTTTCCTGCTACGCAGCACCCCTGATGATCGAAGATGAACTCGGCTCTCAAAGCCGTGCAGCAGGCAGACCGGACATTCATTTTCGCTGCCGAAAACCATGGCGCGCGCGACGATCGCAACGCGGACACTGAAGGCGATGGTCCCAATTCACATCGTGCGCGCCCTTGAGGTGTGCTTTCCGTCATCCGGAGGGCAAGAGGCCACCGTCAATGGATCTCTGCCTCTGCCGGGTCCGGCGGCAGAAAGCGCAGAGCATACCATCCGATCAACGTTCCGACGAGGACCGCCACCGCCAGACCGCCTCCGATGGTGAACAGCATGATGGCACCCGCCACGAGCGGACGCCTCATTCCCACGGCGGCGGCAGCGGACATCCCCGCGGCGACGCCAAGGACCGGGTCGAGCCCGGGCAGCAGGAACAGGACGGCCGCCCCGGCCGCCCCTCCGGCGAAACACATCGGAAAGACCACGCCGCCCTGCCAGTGGCTTGCCAAACAGAGCGCGCAGGCCAGCGCCTTGCCGAGGGCGAGCAGGATCAGGAGGGCCGGTCCGTGCTCGGCGCCGAGCCGCAGCATTTCGCCGATCTCGTTATGGCCGGAAAACAGCAGGATCGGCGCTGCGGTGCACACAAGGCCCGCAGCCACGCCGCCTGCGACCGGCTGCCAGAAGCGAGAGGGGCAGGAGCGCGCGAGCAACCCGGCGATCCCGGAGCGCAGTCGAAGGAATATCGCCCCCGCTGCGGCGCCTGCGGCCCCGGCAAGGCAGGCCATCACGGTGTCCCACATGGTGCTTTCGGCCGTCAGCCGGGGCAGGCGCATCATTCCGACCGCCCCCTCGATGAGGGACTCCGCAGTGACGACGAAGGCCGCGAAACCGGCCAGTCCCGCGACGAACAGCAGCGGTCGCGGCACCGTGTCCCTCGGTTCTGCATGGATCGGCCCGCCGGCAGGCGAGCCGTAGACGCCGGACAACGCGCCGGCGATGCCGGCTTCGGCCAGCTGGCGGCGTGTGGCCGCGCTGTGGGCAAGGCGCAGCGAGATGAGTGACGAAAGCTGCGCCGTCACGGCGAGGATACCGGCCTCGGGTCCGATCGCACCGCCGAAGGCGACCGCAAAGATCGCCCCGAGTGCGACCCAGGCCGCTTCTCGCCGATGAATGGCAAGGGGATCGCGAGCCTGGGCGATCTGCTCCTCGAAGTCCGGGCCCGCGGCCATCAGGCGGGTCAAGCCGATTGCCGCGCCGCCTGCCACCATGACCGGCAGAACCACCCACCGGCTGTCCGGCAGGGCGCCCCAGATCGCCGTTTGCAGCAGGATCATTGCGCCGTAGGTGACTGCGGCTATCGCGCCTGCGGCGAGGCCCAGCGCCGTGGCTTGAAGGCCAAGGTCCAGACCCAGCTCGCGGGACCACTGGCGCAGCCCGCGCGCCCGGTGCGCCCGCCTGTCACCACCCGGGACCTCGTCGCTCATGCCCCGCTCCATGTAACGCCGCGATGGCATGCTCTGCATCGCGAATGGCCAGTCTCGAATCCCGTATGCGAGATGGGGATGAAAGTCACGGAAATGGGCGGCGGCACCCGGGGAGATGGCCCGCCCCGACGATGCGCACGATCGCGCCTGGCTCCGTCTGCATCCGTCAAGCGTGGCCACAATCCGGTGGTGTCCGCGTGCCCCACGCGCGCAGGGCCGGGTGGGTCGGGCTGCGAAACTGTTTGACCTCGCGGCGAAGGGCGCGTTCTTCTGAAGACGAAACCATGCCCTTGCCATCCCTGTCCTTCCGGTGCGCCATGATACCCCGTCTTATCGCTTTCGCTATCCTACCCATCCTCTGCTCCGCCGCGTTTGCCCAGGACGGGAGGATACTGAGCGGAGAGGTCACGTATCGTGAACGGATAGCGCTTCCGCCCGATGCGGTTCTGATGGTCGAGGTCACGGCAATCGACCGTTCAATGATCGCCGAGGCACGCATCGCGACCGGGGACCGGCAAGTTCCGATCCCCTTCGAGATCGACGTGCCCGGCGACACCGCCGGCACGCTGCGCGCGGGTCTGTCGACGGGTGGCCGGGTCGACTGGCTGAGCGATCCGGTCGAGGTCGACGCGGGGATGTCCGGCGATATCGGCGAACTGGTCCTGCATCGCTTCCAGCCCATGGGCTTCGTCTCGGCCTTCCGTTGCGGCGACCGGATGATCCGCGTCGGGTTCGCAGGCGAAAACGCCGTTCTCGATACCGGCAGCGAGCGACTGATCCTCGAGCCGTCGCGCGCCGCCTCCGGTGCGCGCTACGAGGCCGAGGGCGATCCCGACACATGGTTCTGGAACCAGGGCGACAGCGCGCTCGTCTCGCTTGCGGGCGAGGAGCTGCCGGAATGCCGCTTGAGCCTGCCGGTCGATGACATGCCATACCGTGCAGGCGGCAACGAACCCTTCTGGTCCGTCACCATCGAGGCCGGGCAGATGACCCTCATCCGGCTCGGGATGGACGACCTGACCATGCCAGTGACCGAGACCGGCATGACCGACGCGGGAGACATCCTGATCATTGCCGCCGACCGAGAACGCGCGCTGCGCACGGTGATCCTGCGCAAGCCGATACTCTGCCGGGACAGCATGACCGGCATGCCGCATCCCGAGACGGTGGACCTCTCGATGGGCGATCACACGATCACAGGCTGTGGCGGCGACCCCTGGTCGCTGCTTGCTGGCCGGACCTGGGTTGTCGAGGACATCGCAGGCGGTGGCGTGATCGACAACGCCCGCGCAACCATGGGCTTCGACGGGGCCGGACGTGTTTATGGGTCCGGCTCGTGCAACCGCTACAACGGCCCCGCCACGCTGACCGGCGAGACGCTGAGCTTCGGTGCGATGGCCAGCACGAGCATGGCCTGCCCGGAGGCGCTCATGACGCAGGAGCGACGGTTTTTCGAGGCCCTCGCAGAGGTTTCGGGCTTCGACATCGACGAGACCGGCGCGCTGATCCTGCGTGGCCCCGGCGGTCCGCTCGTCCTGGCACGCGCCGCCACGGACGGCAGCGCGCCATGACGCCTGCGCGGAACGGCAAGGCGCCGCGCCTCAGAGGATCCACTCGACCGGCAGCCAGCTCATGAAGGTCACCATGCCACGCTGGAAAGCGCTGGTGTTGGGCTCGCGGTCGAAGGTGATCGTTTCGCCGTCCGGGGTGGTCTCCGTCCACCGGATCGCGCCATCGGGCCCCGTCGAGACCTCGTAGAAGGTCTCGGTCCGGTCGAGTGCGCGGGACAGGTTCATGGCGATCTCGGGACTGTCGATCAGGAACCCCATTTCGGTGTTGAGCGAGGCCGAGCGCGGGTCGAAGTTGAACGACCCGATGAAGATACGCTCGCCGTCCACCGCGAAGGTCTTGGCGTGCAGGCTCGATTGCGAGCCGGTCAGAAGCTGTTGAATCGACGCGCCCTCGGGGCGATCGGGGCGCGCACGCAGTTCGAGGATCTCGGCACCTTCGCGCAAGAGGCGGTCGCGGTATCCCATCCACGCGCTGTGCACGACGGGAACGTCCGTCGCCTCCAGCGAGTTCGTGACCAGCCGTGTCCTGATCCCGTCCGCAAGGAAGCCTTCGATCTGCCCGGTGCCCACCTCACCCGGGATGAGATAGGCCGAGACGAGATCGAGGCTGCGCTCGGGCCGGCCGATGATCTGCGGAAGCTGACCGACGAGGAGACGGTCGGCCTCGGCCTGGCCCAGGCCCTTGGCGGGATCGTCGCTGACCAGGGCGACGGTCGTCCATTCCAGCACGTCCTCGCCCGCCAGCGCACGCGACAGAACGGGCGCATCCGCCACCGCCGCGGCATAATCCGACCCGCGCGAGCTCCCCTCCGCCTCGGCGACGGCTGCGGCCATCTCGTCGAGCCCGCCCTCGGAGGGCGGCAGCACATCGGCCGCGGCATAGCTCGACCCGCTGGTCCAGTAGGCATCGAAATCGGCCGAGACATCTGCCGCGGCAGGCCCCACCGCCAGCACGTCGAAGTCGAAATACGCCGTCCCCTCGCCATAGGCGAAGTAGATATCCCCGATATTGCGGCCACCGATCACGGTCGCGACGCCATCCACGGTCATCGACTTGTTATGCATGCGCCGGTTCAGCCGGAAGAAGTCGAAGGCGTAGGACAGAAGCTTGGGGCTGCGCATCGTGAAGGGGTTGAAGATGCGGACCTCCACATTCTCCATCGCATCGAGCCCCGCCAGCACGTTGTCGAGGCCCGGGATGCCGTTGTCGTCGAGGAGGAGCCGCACCCGCACGCCGCGCTCGGCGGCGGCGCGCAATTCCTCCAGCAGCAGCCAGCCCGTCGTGTCCGTCTGCCAGATGTAATACTGCACGTCGATGCTCTGTTCGGCGGCGCGGGCCAGAAGGATGCGCGCGGCCAGTGCGTCGCGCCCGTCGGCCAGCGGCACCACCCCGCTCAGCCCCTCGTGCCGCTCCATCAGCGGCAGGAGCGCCGCGCCGAGCCGCGTCTCATCGCTGACGGGACTGGCGGCAGAGGCCTCTCCCGCAGGCAGGTCGGGAAGCGGATGGGTCAGGCGCAGGACCACCACGGCCAGCACCAGAACGACAACGAGCGTCAGAAGCCCTCTCAGAAATCGCATATGTGTCCCTCGCCCATGTCGCCCCTGCCGGCGAGTCCGGACTATGGGACAGGCCGCCCGGCCCGGCAAGCCTCAGCCGGGCTCCTCGCGGGCGGGTTCTTCGCGGGCAGGTTCCGGCACACCGGTCTTTCCGCGCTCCGACAGCAGAACTGCGATGAAGCGCGTCGCGTCGAAATTCGAGGTGACGATGATCAGGATCGAGGTCATCGGGATCGCGAGGATCGCCCCGGGGATGCCCCACAGCGCGCCCCAGACCGACAGGGCGACCAGCACCACGAAGGGGCTCATGTTGAGCTGCCGCCCGATCCAGCGCGGCTCCAGCACATTGCCGACCCAGGTCTGCGCGGCCACCAGCAGCGCGAGCACGATCAGCGTCGTCTGCAGCGAGGCGAACTGCCCCAGCGAAAGGATCACCGGAAACGCCACCCCGAGATAGGAGCCGACGTAGGGAATGTAGTTCAGAAGCGCGATGGTGATCGCCCAGAAGAGCGCGAAATCAACGTCGAGCAGCCAGAGGATCGAGAAGGACAGCACCCCGAGGATCAGGTTGATGAGCGTCTTGACGGCGAGGTACTGGCTGATCTGCGAGTTGATGTCGGTGATGACGCGCTGGGCCTTCGCGGCGCTCTCGGGATCGGTCAAGGCGGCGGATATCTTGGCCGGGAAGGTCCCGCGCTCACCGATCAGGAATCCGGCATATATGACCACGAGGAACACGGTGATCCCGACCGAGGTGAAGCCGCCGAGAGCGGCGAGCAGAAGTTGCTGCAGATCGAACCGGTCGAGCGTCACGGCGCGGATTTCGGCCCAGACCCGCTGCGCCTCGACGTCGAAGCGCTGGGCCAGCGCCGCGACCATCGCGTCGATATTCGCCTGATAGCGCGGCAGCGTCTCGCCGATGTCCCGCACGGTGCCCGCCACGACGACGGCCAGCCCGAGCATGGCGACCGTGAAGGCGACCAGCACCAGCGCGCGCAGAAGGACCGGCGGCGCCTGCCGCAGAAGCGGAAGCCGGCCAAGCGCCTGCGAGGCCGATAGCATGATGTAGACCGATATCACCGCCGTCACGAT
>Ga0102941_1001367_pt1 | contig 11403 bp, 11 predicted proteins | sample SalPonR2_C_D2_MG_FD_79281 | JGI IMG/M metagenome (GOLD analysis project Ga0102941, IMG submission 79281) | Salt pond soil microbial communities from South San Francisco under conditions of wetland restoration - Salt Pond MetaG R2_C_D2_MG | ecosystem: Environmental > Aquatic > Marine > Intertidal... | reverse complement strand
GAGGTAAACGCCGGGACCACCTTCATTTTCACAATACGAAAAGAGGAGGAGGAAAATGATCGGAGAGAGTAGAACCAGTGCCATTGAAATACTGTTGGTTGAGGATAATCCGGGGGACCAGAGATTGACCCAGGAGGCCCTTAAAGAGGGGAAGATTCGGAATAATCTGTATATTGTTGAAGATGGCCAGGGCGCGATGGATTTTCTGAAAAAAGAGGGAGACTTCCGGGAGATGCCACGGCCGGATCTCATCCTTCTGGATTTGAATCTGCCTAAAATGAGCGGTCAGGAGGTTCTCAGCCGAATAAAGGTCGATGAAGAACTGAAAACGATTCCGGTTGTTATCCTCACTACATCCAATGCAGATGAGGATATATTGAAGGCTTATAATCTTAACGCCAACTGTTATATAACAAAGCCGGTGGACTTCGACCAGTTCATTACGGTTGTCAATAAGATACAGGAGTTCTGGTTCACCATTGTAAAACTTCCGGGGGAATGATATGGATGAATGGAAAAGAGATAAAGATTCTGCAGATTGAAGATAATCCGGGTGATATTCGGCTGATACATGAGATGCTGAAAGACTCCATAACTTTGAATTATGCCTTTGAAACAGCCGGAACATTGGAGGAAGGCAAAGAGCGGATCTCCGGAGAGGATATAGATGTGGTGCTGCTTGATCTGGGGCTTTCCGAAAGCTATGGGCTTGATACGCTTCGGGAATTATTGTCAACCGAAATGAAGATACCTGTTGTAATCGTTATGACCATCATGGATGATGAGGAAACGGGAATCAACGCTGTAAAAGAGGGGGCTCAGGACTACCTGATCAAAGGCCAGATCAACAGTCAGTTGCTGGGTCGTTCCATTCTATACGCTCTTGAACGGAATGAAGCTAAGGAAAAGCTTCAAAAGGCACATGATGAACTGGAGGACAAAGTCAGAGAACGGACCCGGGAATTGGAAAAGGCGAAAGAAGCAGCAGAAGTTGCAAGCAAGGCTAAATCAAGATTTTTGGCCAATATGAGTCATGAAATAAGAACCCCCATGAACGGAGTCATCGGAATGACCAATCTTCTGGCCGACACCAATCTGGATGGTGAACAAAGGCAGTACCTTGATTTCGTCCGTTTGTCGGCACAGAATATGATGAGAATTATCAACGATATACTGGACATTGCCAAACTTGAATCAGGAAAGCTGGAATTGTCTATCAAGAAATTTGAGCTGAGAAGTATGATGAACAATATCCTCACAATGCTCCGTTCCAGCGCTGACAAAAAAGGTCTTCATGTTCAATTCAGCATAGATGAAAGGCTTCCGAAATTCTTAATGGGGGATGAACTCAGAATCAGGCAGATTATGACGAATTTAGTGGATAATGCCGTAAAATTTACAAATGAGGGGCTCATCGATATCAGTTTGAAAGAACTAAACGAACAGGGACAAGCTCATGAGATCGAGTTTTCTGTCTCTGATACCGGTATCGGTATACCCGAAGACATCCGGAAAAAGCTCTTCACGCCCTTCGTACAGGGTGATGTGAGTTCCACCAAGGTTTACCAGGGAACCGGACTCGGCCTTGCGATTTCAAAAGAGCTTGTTGAAATGATGGAAGGGTCTATCGATTTTGACAGTACACCCGGAAAGGGAAGCCGTTTCTATTTCAGGATCAGACTCAATGAAAATCCTTCTTCATCTTTGTGATTTTTACCGGCGCTTTCATTTGCATTATGATAAAATAAACGAGTACCATAAAATCTATGGAGAGGGTGGTTAGAATGTCTGTACTGGAGAATCTTGAGCCGCAACCGGTACTCAAACACTTTGAAGCGATCAGTTCGATACCGAGATGTTCGGGCAACGAACAGGCGATCAGTGATTATCTCGTTGAATTTGCAAAAGAAAACGGGCTTAAAGTATATCAAGATGAGGTTTTAAATGTTTATATCCGAAAGAATGCATCGCCGGGTTATGAGAACATGTCTCCTGTCATACTGCAGGGGCATATGGATATGGTCTGTGAGAAAAACGGAGCTGTTATCCACGATTTTTCAAAAGACCCGTTAAAGCTCAAGGTGGAAGAGGATTATCTGACAGCAGAGGGGACAACTTTGGGAGCCGATGATGGTATAGCTGTTGCGTATTGCATGGCCATACTTGAATCCGATGATATTCAGCATCCCCCTCTTGAGGTAATCATAACGACACAAGAGGAGACGGGGCTTGTCGGTGCTTCAAAAGTGGACGGATCTAAGTTCGGGGGTAAAACGCTTATCAACATCGATGGTGAAAAAGAGGGTGTATTTCTTGTCAGTTGTGCCGGAGGCACCCGAACCAAGTTGTTTCTGCCTTTGAATAAAAAGAAGCAGCAGAAGAAGCGAAAACGCTATTCGCTTGAAATCGGCGGATTAAAGGGAGGGCATTCGGGAGCGGATATCGACCTGGGACGTTTAAACGCCAATTGTTTGATGGGGAGACTGCTTAACGACCTGAAAAAAGAGATTAAGTATTATCTATACAGCGTTGAAGGTGGATCAAAGATGAATGCAATCCCGAGAGAGTCAGCAGCCAAAATCGGGATAAAGACTAACAGAACAAAGTCGCTTGAGAAGTTTGTGGAACGTTGGGAAGAGAAGATCGGACAGGAATACGGGGATGTCGAACCGGATTTCCATCTTCAATTAAAGCATGAGGGGCAGATTGAAAAGAGGCCTTTGTCAAAGAAGATCAGAAACCGGATCATACATATTCTGATGACCCTTCCCAATGGTATCAACACGATGAGCCCGCGTCTGAAGGGTCTGGTCGAGAGTTCCAACAATCTTGGTGTTGTAACGTTCCAGAAAGAGCAGATTGTATTTGAGAATGCTGTCCGCAGCTCGTCGGAAACGAGGAAGAAAGAAATCCTCAATCATATGCAGGAGATCGCTGACTTTACAAAGGCAGAGATCATAACGGATGTTGATTATCCGGGCTGGGAATACAGTGAACATTCACCCGTCAGAGAGCTGATGAGAAAGGTTTATGAGGAAAAATATGATAAAGAACCTGTTATTACGGCCATTCATGCAGGTCTTGAGTGCGGTATTCTGATGGATGTTATCGGACAGCTGGATATGATTTCTATCGGGCCGGACATGGAGGATGTTCATACCCCGGATGAGCGGATCAGCCTTTCATCGGTTAAACGAACGTATGAATTTCTGCTGGAGACTTTGAGAAAGACAACGGAATTGAATCAATAACTGTCTATTGACGAGATTAAAAACAGGGAGTTGACATAAAATTGAGTAAAAGAGAATACAGAGATCAGATGATCAAGGATGCCGGAGATTTAATAGATTTCATCGATGACTGCCCGAGCCGATTTCATGTAGTGAACAAGATAGCCAGTCTACTTGAGTTAACGGATGTGGAGGAACTGGATATCAAGCGCAACTGGCAACTTGAAAAAGGCGGGACCTATTTTTTGAGAGTAAACGATTCCGCATTGGTTGCCTTTTATGTCGGTACAGGAGACGTTGCCAATGAAGGCTTCAAGATTGTAGGAGCCCATACGGATTCTCCGGCCATCCGGATTAAACCGAACCCCGTTATGAAGGTTGAAGATCATTATGCCAAGTTCAACACCGAATTGTACGGGGGACCTATAGTGCACACATGGTTCGACAGACCACTTGGCTTTGCCGGCAGGATAACCTTGAAGGATAAGACTCCAACCGGAATCAGATCTGAATTGGTTGAGATAAAGGATAAAAAGGTCATCATTCCCAACCTGGCCATCCATATGAACCGGGAGGTCAACAAGCAATTTTCACCGGATAAACAGAAAGAACTCACTCCGCTGGCTGCGAATCTCAATGAAAGTCTTCAAGCAATCAATTTTGAAGAGCTTCTTGCAGAATACAGCGGGGACAAGAAAGAGGATATCATCGATTATGAGGTCTTCCTCCATGATTACTCGCCGGGAGAGATCATTGGTCTGGACAACGAAATGATCTCCTCATCACAACTCGACGACCTGGCAATGGTTCATGCGGCTTTAAAGGCCTTCATCTATCAGAATGAACAAAAAGAGGAGCCGGCAAAAGAGTCAAGGGTTGTTGTCTTTTTTGACAACGAGGAGATTGGAAGCGCAACGATGCAGGGGGCGAATTCCCCCATGCTCTCAAACATCCTTGAGCGAATCACCCTGGCACTTGGAAAAGGAAGAGAAGGTTTTCTGCGAAGTCTGCAGAACTCGTTCATGATCTCCGCTGATATGGCCCATGCGCTTCACCCCAACAAAAGCGATGTACATGATCCGACCAATCATCCGTTCATCAACAACGGACCGGTTATCAAGATCAGTTCAAATTTCAGGTACACCAGCGACAGCGAATCCTCAGCCATATTCGAAAGGCTGTGCCGCTTAAGCGATATACCGGTTCAGCGATTTGTCAATCACTCAAATGAAAGAGGAGGCAGTACCATTGGCCCTATCCTGACTTCCAAAACGGGGATTAAAGCAGTCGATATCGGCAACCCGATGCTTGCAATGCACTCAATCCGTGAGCTTGCAGGCGTGGATGATCATTATTATATGATAGAGGCTCTTAAGAACTTCTTTTCATGATTTTCCGACCGGTCAGTCCCTTCAGTTTTACCCGGGATGACCGGTTTCTTTAAACCCTACAGTTTCCATTGACCATAGGGTTTTGCCGCTATTTTTTTCTTGTCGAACATATATCTGAACTGAGTTGGCCCGATTTCTGCCGGTAGTTTCACTTTCTCGGCGTGGATTTGAATAATAGTTCCGGGATATCCGTGTTCAAGGATATAAATGGTCGGCTTTTTCTTTCCGGACTTGTCCTTCTTTTTTTCTTGAGAAGGCGGGGGTTGTATTCTTGAGCTCTGAATGTTTTTGATCGTTGTAAAATACTTCTTTTTTGCCAGCTTCAGCTTGGCCATCTTTTTCGTAATACTGATCTGTTCTTCCTTTTCCGTACACCTTTTCAATCTCAGCCTCAACTCCTCCATTGCCGAGGAAATCTTGCCCAGTTTCCGGAGAAGCTCGCCAACCTTGAGGTTTCTCTTCTGTTCTTCTTTTATTCTGTTGTATTTGATGCCACATCCGAGGACTGTCTTAGCCCCGGCGATATTCCCGGCAACCTTAACTGAGATGTTCTGTTCGGCCATCAGGACACCTCCTGTAACAATACTTCTGCCATGAATGATAATATTGCCGCCGCTGTAGACTTTTGAGTTTAATATGTAATCGTTGCTGATGCAGTCCTCATCCGCAAATATGGTGATATTGTTGAGATACTTGGCGGTCAGGCTTTTTTTACACTCAATGACACCGTTTCCTCTCCCCGAGGCACCTCCCATGATATTAATAAAACCGCCACCGAATACACGGGTATCTCTCACCAAACCTTCAATGAGAATATCTCCCTTTGCGTGGACTTCAAAAGGTGTATCGACGTCTCCATGTATGATAACCGTTCCGTCAAAAACAATGTCCCCAACCGAATAATCAATACTCTTGTTGACGATAAAGACCTCTCTGATGTGTATCTTTCCAAGATCAGAAAGATAAGGCTGCCCTTTTTTCCGGGCAAGCAGAAATTTTTGATCGGTGGAGAGTTCAACAGCCCGTTCATTTCCGATCAGTTGTTTCAGATTGATATCTTTTGACGGTTGAGCTGGAAGAGGTTTACCTGTTACAGTTATGCCATCCTCTCCCTGTGTACCCGGTATCCTTTCAACAAGTTTATCGTCTTTTTGGCATTGAAAGATTTCTCTTGTCTTGGAGTAGTTGATTGTTTCTTTAGCACTTTTTTTTATTTTAATATAACCGTCTTTTGGAAAAAGAAATTTAATAGTTGTATCAGATGAGGGTGTTGGTGATTTCCCCTGGGCAATGAGGATGTTTTCCATGGATTCCTCGATGTCGATATCCGTTAGTTTCTTCAAGATGTCTTCATCTATCCCGTATACAACCCCGGCCTTTTCGAGCTCTTCTTTTAAGACACTGTATGTTATCTGTTCTTTTAACGACCCCGGATAGATCGAAAGAAAGGCCTTCATCTCATCCGAATCGACTGAAACTACAATCTTTAATTCTGAAAACTGGGACATCAATTCTTCATATGTTTCCTCTATCTCGGTATCTTCAATGATCAATTCTTTTTCAACCAGTTCATCAACTTCATCCCAGTTGACATGGGCTGATTTTAATGGCAGGACCTTGACTGAGATTGCACCACCACTGACAGCATTCGTATCAATGGAGTATTTATCATACCAGTCATCCCCGTATTTTTCTTCCATCCTCTCCATGACTTCTTCCATGGAGTCAGCGGAGAATTCGACCATATTTTCACCCTTTTCAGTACCGTTGTACTTTCCATTATACATGAATTTTGTTGAAAGAGAAGAATAATAACCCAGCTTTAACAAGGATTTTTTCTCTCCCGGCTGTCAAGCGACGTTCAATTAAAACAGCAGTATTTTTCTGTGGCAGTGAACTACCCCCCACTTAATTTTCTTACGTCGGACTTGTCTTATAGTCCGCAAATTTAAAGTGGGAGCTTCCTGCTTCACAGAGAACCGCCTCTTTGTCAGCAGGTCTTACATCCTCTCCACAGGCTTGAAATCCCGTAGTCCCTACGGTATTGATTCCAAAATTTCTGATGTTGATAGCTGCATTTAAAACACGATCATGAGTCGTTCCGCTCCACATTCAGGACAGACCCATTCTCGATCTTTTAAGGTTAGTTCATCGTTCTTATATCCACAGACGGAACACATCTTTGAAGATGGAAAGAATCGCCCAATCTTATTCAGATGTTTTCCCGCCCATTCTGCTTTATATTTAAGATAGGTATAGAATCTGTTCCAGGATGCAGCACTGATACTTCTTGCTAACTTATGATTCTTCAACATCCCTCTTACATTTAAGTCTTCCACAAATGCATAATCAATCATAGACAGTCTGGATTGTGCCTTGTGCGGAGAATGTGTTGATACCTGTCCGAAGCACGTTATTCAGTACCGTTTTACGAATAAATAGCTCTATCAGGACAACCACAGAAGCAGAGAGACAAGCCCCTTAATCCAATTGAGCGTCCTCAGAAAGACTTTTATATGTCTCAGAAAACGGGGTTAGTCATGGGTAAAAAATGGAGAGACCTGTTATGGTTTCATTTTAATACCCCTAATCGTTGAATGATGTGTGGAGAAGTCATCATGGGCCAAATCATGGAGATCTCTTACGCCGCACATTCTCGCTATTGTTTCCAGTTCTTTTTTGGTGACGTTTAGAAAATGGTTCAACCGGTTGGCAGATTCCATGACATTAATCCGCGATCGTAGAAGCGGGTCATGTGTTGTGATGCCGGTGGGACAACGGCCGGTGTTACACATTCTGTATTGTTCACAGCCAATGGCCATCAAAGCTGCTGTTCCGATTGCAACGGCGTCCGCTCCCATGGCTATGACTTTCACGAAATCGGTTGATATCCTCAAGCCTCCGGTAATGATCAGGGAAATGTCGTGTACCCCCCCTTTGTTCCAGATAATCTCTTACCCTTGCCAGTGCCATTATTGTGGGAACAGAGGCGGAATCCTTAATGAACTTATTAACCGAACCGGTTGCTCCCCCTCTGCCGTCTATGGTGATGAAATCAGGTTCTGCCTCCAATATGACAGCCAGGTCTTTTTCGATATTCCCGGCGGCAATCTTCACGCCAACCGGTTTATTACCGGACATTTCGCGCAGCTCTTTTACTTTTTTTCTCAAAGAGTTTGAATCATATATATCCGGATATCTTGCAGGAGTTATGATATCCTGGTCTTTGGATCGCTTCCGGATGGCTGCTATTTCATCCGTGATTTTCCCCGAAGGGAAATGACCGCCAATTCCGGGTTTTACCGCCTGAGGTGTCGGAACAACCGGAAACAATGCAAGAAATTGAAACTATTGCCCAGAAAAGCAATCTGCAATCGTTTGGATTTTGATTTTGACAACCTTCATAAAAAAGCTGAATTGTAATAGTTAATTATTCTCGTTATGATTCCGGATGATGGATTTACCGTTATAGATGCAAGATTGAAGTTTTCATAAACCAGCTTGTTGACAGATCATTCGATCTGTGATATCCTCTGATTAAGCATTTACTTAATCAGAGGAGTTTTTTTGTGAGTGAATTATCCAAAGCATTCAAGGCTCTATCAGATGAGAACCGATTGGCGATCGTTAAATTATTATTGTGCAAAGACTTCTGTGTTAGGGCGCTTTCGAGAAAAATCGGAATCTCAGAACCGGCAATCTCCCAGCATTTGAAAATACTGCGGGAGGCCGGGATGATAAAAGGAGAGAAAAAGGGTTATTTTATTCACTATCAAGTGAATCGTGAAAGACTGTTGTGGGTTGCAAAAAGCATTCAGGAGCTGGCTGAAGCGAACCGACAAGAAGGGAAATGAGATCATGGCTATCATAAAAGCTGAAAACCTTAAAAAGGACTATGACGGCTTTTTGGCCGTCAAGGGCATTGATTTTTCAATTCATAAAGGAGAAGTATTTGGTTTCCTGGGCCCTAACGGTGCCGGGAAGACAACAACTATCAACATGTTGACCGGTTTGACGAGGATAACGAGTGGCCAAATTGATATCGCCGGCATTGATGCGGTGAAGAATATTAAAAACGCCCAGAGGATGATTGGCATCGTGCCGGACGAAAGTAATCTCTATATGGAGATGGACGGTTTTGAAAATCTGTGCTTTTGTGCCGCTCTTTACGGGATCAAAAAAGTTGAAAGAGAGAAAAGGGCTAAAAAGTTGTTAAAAGAGTTTAATCTGGATAATACCGGCAATCGACTCTTTAAGGCTTACTCGAAGGGCATGAAACGAAAACTGACGATTGCAGCCGGCATCATCCACGAACCTCAGATCCTCTTTCTTGATGAGCCCACAACCGGTATTGATGTGGAAAGCGCGCGTCAGATCAGGGACTTGATCGTCAAATTGCACAACTCAGGGACAACCATTTTCTTAACCACTCACTACATCGAAGAAGCGGAGAGACTCTGCGACAGAATCGCCTTCATCGTCAACGGGGAGATCGTGCAGGAAGGAACCATTGAAGAGCTGATGCTGTCGGTTCAAAGGGACAACATCGTACAGCTGAGTGTGGACAAAGGGCTGTATGCTATACAAAAAACACTTGAAACGGATTTCTTCCAATACAGATTCGAAATAAGGGATAACCAAACCTTTATCCTTTACTCTGAGACCCCCATCACTCTAATGCCGATCATGAAGTACTTTGATGAAAGGCGATTTAACGTGTATGAAGCAAAGCTCATCAAGCCCTCTCTCGAGGATGTATTTGTCAAAATAACCGGCATCGAAGTCTCTAAAATGAAAAAGGAAAAAGAAGGGGGTAAACAATGACAGCATGGGTCGCATTTTGGAACATCCTGAAAAAAGACATGAAAAATTATTATCTCAAACCGCCCAATATCAGTTGGGGTATTGTCTTCCCGGTTGCCTGGACGCTGATGTTCTTTTTAAAATCCCAAACCCAGATGGACATCAAAGAATTGCTCCCGGGGGTCATGTCATTATCGATCCTGTTTGGTACTACTTCCATGCTGGCCGTTACGATTACTTTTGAAAGAAAGGCCCGTTCTTTTGACAGGCTTTTGCTGGCCCCGATCAGTTTAAATCTACTGATGCTGGCCAAAACAACCGGCGCTATTGTGTTTGGGATTGTCAATTCGCTCATTCCGGTCCTTTTTGCCTCTTTTGTCACCAATCTTTCCAACATCAGGTGGGGACTGATCGCCGGAAGCGTCTTTTTTATCTCGGTCACATCCACTTTCCTCGGCCTCTTTATTGCCGTGTCTGTCAAGGAGGTATTTGAAGCTCAGACCTTTTCAAACTTCTTCCGTTTCCCGATGATCTTTCTCTGCGGGCTTTTCATTCCGCTTACAACGCTTCCGATTTATATCCGGCCTCTTTCATTCATGCTTCCCCTCACTTATGGTGCCGATATCCTGAAGTACGCCATCAACGGGAAGGCCCTTATGCCTATCTGGCTGAATTTTCTGGTCCTTTTTGGGTTTGCTAGCGCTTTGTTTATCATCAGCGTTAAGAATATAAAAGTCAAATGGATTTACTGATGTATAGAGAGATTCATGTAAAGGAGCTTTATGATGAGCGCGTGGATCAGGGGGATGGGTTCCGTGATCCACTGTATATGACACGTTTTCGACAGAGAAAGACCTTTTTGCAGTGCAATCATTATACGATAGAGGCTCTTAAGAACTTCTTTTCATAACCTTTTAACCGGTCAGTATCTGTAATGCTGGTCCTACTAACACTTTTTTGTCATTTTATGCGACGTAACTTAATTTTTGAAGTACCTCTCTTTGAATAAAAAAGGGAGTGATTTTCATGAAAAGGTTAATAAGAGTGACTGTGATTCTGGTAATCCTGGTTATGATCGTTGGTTTTTCAGCCTGCACCGTTACGGTAACGCCTCATTTCGTAGCAAGCCATTCGGTTCGGGTGGTCAACAACAACCATTCGGGAACGATTTTCTGGAAAGTGAACAGTACGGATTTTGAAGAGACCGAGCATAACACATTTGAAATGAGAACGATTAATGAAGGGTCAACGCTTGAACTGAGTATCGGTAATCAGTTTTTATCGATCGTCTTGAACTTCCCCCCGTTATACGGTGGAACTGATGAGTTTAATGTTGACGGGGATTATACCATTACAATCGATACATCCGGCAATCTAAGTGTTACGCCGGGGGTTTAATCAAACTTGAAAAATGTCTTCCTCTTTCCCTTCCGCTGGAAGGGATTTTTTTAATAGTTTTTAACTTCGTGGTATAATTTCCACGGCTTGATGCCAAATTTCAGTTGGGAGGGAAAAGAATGAAACGTTTGATCGTACTATTGCTTGTACTGTTATTGTTCTTCACGGCGTTATCAGCAGAGGACATAACACTCAGAGTCATCCAGGTTTTCACAAGTCCCGAGAGGACTAAGATCCTGGAGACAATTGCGGAGAAATTCGAGGAACAGAATCCGGGGGTGGATGTGGAGATCATATCGCCACCTTATGAAACGGCTTATAACAAGATCTACCTCATGGTCAGTACCGATCAGCCCCTTGATGTTGTGGAAGTCGGAGACTGGTCTCTGGCTGGTATGGCAAGCATGGGTAAGCTTGAATCCCTTGAACCCTATATTGAAGAATCAGACATGACCGGGCATCTCATAGAAGGGGTTATTGAGTCAGCAAGGATTTACGAGGATACCGCTTATATCATGCCGAATGCCGTTTATGTCAAGACACTCTTTTACAGACCGGACATCCTTGAACAGTTCAACCTT
>Ga0102941_1001362_pt1 | contig 11426 bp, 15 predicted proteins | sample SalPonR2_C_D2_MG_FD_79281 | JGI IMG/M metagenome (GOLD analysis project Ga0102941, IMG submission 79281) | Salt pond soil microbial communities from South San Francisco under conditions of wetland restoration - Salt Pond MetaG R2_C_D2_MG | ecosystem: Environmental > Aquatic > Marine > Intertidal... | reverse complement strand
GTTGTTAATAGTATCCTCGAACCTTATTAATATAGCAGGTGGAAAATGAGTTACGATTATTATAATAAATACGGCAGCGGTTATGTGAGCAGGTTTATTGAACGTAACCCCGAATTCGATACCCCTCAGTTTATTAGTTACCTAACTAGAAATAATCGGGGAGACCGAGATACAGGCGAACTTCAGGATGTCGCTAAGCATGAGGTGCTTCGTGTAGCGGCAGAGTATGAAGAATATAAATGGAGATTTCCTAATGTTTTCGGGGAGCCGACAGAGTGACATATATAACTGTATGTAAAGATAAAAATGGAGTTGAGTGGGTATATGAAGGCCTTGTAGGAGGAATCCCTATTTGGGTAGAGCATAATAACGCCTCTAACCCTCTTCCTATGGATAGGCTAGAAGCTATATCAGTATTAGATAAGCAATTAAAGGACGGAGAAGAAGGAAGTGTTATTCCATTAAAGTAAAAGCCAGTTTTAGTATAGATACTTTTTCAAAACAACGCCCAGCTACTAACCAGGCGTTTAACCCTTATGGGAGGTAAATATGGTTAAGGAACGGATGATATCGTACACAAGGCCTAGTATTGTTGAGGCTACACAACATTTTTTGGCTAAGTATTTTGATGATGAAATAACCGCACTCACTATCAACAGCTCAGACACAAGTAAGCAAAGGACTTATAAAGGCTCTTATAATATAGACTTTGTATACGAAGGCCCGGACGGCCTGGTTCCTCAGTTTATTGAAGAAGAGGGCTACGCTAGCCGTCTTAAGAAAGAATATACGGAGTGGTTAGGTAAAGAGGTAAAGTATTTATCTATTGAGTGGTGTTTGGTAGTAGATAAATCTGTTAAAAAGGATCCTAAGCACTCCTTTAGCTTTACTATAGACTTAAGAGTATAACCTTTTAATAACATAGTACTAAAACTGGCTAACTTTTAGTACCATGAGGTTTTTGATGAACAACTTGTATAGAAAATTTAGAGTGGCTATTATTAACAACTCCCTAGAAAAACCTTATTGGTCTTACGGGGATCATTGGGTAGATGGCTTTCGGGATGCGGGGTGTGAAGTAAAAGTCTTTAAGTATGAGGAAATTCCATACCTACACACAAACTTTGACCTGTATTTTTTTGTAGAAATTAGATATAACCCTACGCAAATCCCGTGGTTTGTGTATCCGCGAGTGGTTTACTCATGGGATTCTCATGTGACCGGTACGCCTCTGTATGAGATGCTCGCCTCTTGTTTCGATAAAGTGTTACTGGCAAATAAAATAGATGTAGAGACTCTGAATAAAAAATTCCCTGATAAGTATGAGTGGATCCCTGAAGCGTGTAATCCACGGGTACACGGCAACCTACAGAAAGAGCGTGTGAATTATCTAGGGTACATCGGTAATCTTGATGCTAGATTCCCTCGAAATGGAAAATATAAGAATGACTTTCTTGATTATCTAAAAGAAGAAAAAGGTATGTACTATGCTAAGCACTACTATGGGGATGAGTATGCAGAGCGTCTAAACACCATCAAGGTAATGTTTGACCGTACCATAGGCCATAACGTAGGTACTAGGATATTTGAGGCAGGGTGTGCAGGATGCTGCCCCTTATGGTCTAAGGCAGGATTTAATAACGGCATAGAAGAGCTTCTGACTGAGGGGGAGCATTATATCGCATACGACGATACAATAGAGGGTCTTAATAAGGTTCTGGATAATCTTACTGAGGAAAAGATACAAGAAGTGGCAAAAGCGGCTGAGCGTAATGCCTTAGAGCGCCATACTTATGCTCACCGTGTAAAACAGATATTGAATGTTATGGGTTTTAATAATCTTTTACACATAAGGGAAGACTAATGGTAGATATCTATATGACTTCCTGGCAGCGCCCGGACTTTTTAAAGAAGGCCATAGATTTGTTATATGAGCGTACTGCCACGGATACCTTTCAGTTACATGTGTTTGACAACTGCAGTGACGACGCTACCAAGCAATTGCTCCTGGGGTACTTTGAGGCGGGGCTTATTAAGTCTTTGCACCTGGACTCTAGGAATACTGGGTGCCTCTACAATAAGGCTGTATTCCACGCTATGACTGAGTTTACCAGTGAGTATTATGTGGTTACTGATAATGACGTGTATCCGCCTCTACTCGAACCGGATTGGTTATCACAACTTATAGATATAATGGATGCACGTCCTAATCTGGCTTTCTTAGCTCCTCAGTTACCCCCTCAGTTTCTTCAAATGCCGGAAAAAGATGATAGCGGCAGAGTGACTACAACAGGAGATGTGGTTTATTGTAAAGCCGTAGGAAACACTTTAAAGGTTACCCGTAGAGAAGCCTACCCTTTTGGAGATTATGAGCAGCTTGTAGGACAATATGGGGATGATGGTAAGGTCTGCGAGCTGGTACGTCAAAAAGGATGGAAGGTTGCGTTTGCTCGGAATATATATTGTTATCACGCAGGTCAGTGTGTGAACTGGGGGTATAAACCGGAAGATATAGACAAAGACCCCAGGAAGTCGGGATACGGAAAACCCTTTGAATATGAAGTTGAAGACGAATTAAAGTATATACCAAAAGACCCTAAATGGAGAATTTAACCCGGGAATTTTATGCAGTACGAACATCTTAATATAAGTTTGGGTAATGTTCCTAAGGTAGACAATGGATGCCACACTATAAAAGGCGCTAAGGTTTATTTTAGAGATGGTTGTAAACACAGGCCTAACGGACCTGCGGTTATACAGAGGGACGGCACCCTAGAATACTTTATAAAGGGAGTCCGGCATAGAGACGGCGGTAAACCTGCTGTGATAAGACCCGACGGTTCTTTAGAGTATTGGGAAAAAGGCGAGTTTATTAAAAAAGATAAAGTAGACCCAGACCAAGCAAAGCTAATGTAATGGAGGTACTATGGAAATGAAAAAGCCTGAGGATAGTAGTAGGATGAAAAAGCGTGAAAAATTCATTATAGGGTTATTGATTGTGCTTTCATTAGCCACAGTATCTACTATGATTTTTGCTACTAAATATTATGCTAGCATGTCTGTTGCTATCAATGATGTTAAAAGTACACAGCAAGTTCAGTATTCTGGCCAAATAGAAACCCGTCAGTTTTTGCTCTCTACTATTAATTGGGAGACTAAGCGTCAGAAGACTATTCTGTTCATGAGAGATATGATTATCGATGAATGGGAAAGATGCGGGTTCGATATAGACTACAACAAGGCGTATTTAATAGCAGAGTCGAACATGGTTGAGTCTGAGAAATATCCTCATATAGATCCTATACTTCTTTTAGCTATGCAATGGAAAGAATCTAGTTTTATAGATACGGCAGTAAGCCACATGGGTGCCCAAGGATTGATGCAGATTATGCCCGCTACTGGTAGGCTACTAGCCGGGTTTTTTCATGTGCAGTACAGTGACAACATGCTTATGAATTATAATACTAGTGTAAAATTCGGTACTAAATACATGGATGTGCTTTATGCCCAGTACGAAAAAACAGAGTATGCATTAGCTGCGTATAACGGCGGTTTTTGGAGCGCTTACTACTACAAGACAGGTAACGATAAGCTTGCGGAGGAAACGGCTAATTATGTACCGTCAATAATGGATAAGATTAAAGAATACAAAGAAATCTATCAAACATATAAGATAGATGAGAAGATGAGTATAAAATAGGAGTTTATTATGCTTATAGCTTTTGAGGGCGTGGACGGCAGCGGAAAAAGTACTTTATCCGTAAATTTTATGGAGTATCTTAACAAAGAGTTTAGGGATAAAGACGGGCAGATGCTTATTGACCCGCATTTAGGTGATTTTGCTTGGACAAAGGAGCCCACCTTTTCTTCAGAGGAGGCCGACAAACTAAACTCTCCTGAATATAAAGACCAACTAAAAAGAGAACTCTTATTTTTTGTATCACGAGCGAGGCATCAAACGGACCTGCAAAGTGCAAATATAGTCTGTGATCGTTACATATGGTCAGGGATAGCTTATGCCTCTCTTTTTTCCCCCGATACATATAAGTTTGCTCGTGAGCTCTATACTAGCCCTGATTTATTTACTCAGCCCGACTTACACGTTTTTGTAGATACTGAGCCTCTAGAGTGCCATCTCCGGCGTTCAGATGAATCTTTAGACAACTTACGCAAGAAACGTCAGGCCTACTTCGACACCATGAAATACATCTCCAGTCCTATTATCGTTTTAGAGTCTGTTGTGAACCCCAACCACGCCCTAGACCTCCTTGTCTTTCGTTTCCGTGAAATGATCGATAAGTACAAAACATTTATAGGATAAGAGATGTGGAGAAAAAAATTAGATGATATACTGGACATCTACAAAAATACCAACCTAAAGCACCCCTTTGAACTAGTAGATAAATTCAGTTGTCGTGTCCCGATAAAATCTACAGCTGAGATATCGTCAATATTATTATATTTCGGTACCTACCAAAAAGTATGTAGAGGCAGGCTTTTAATAAAAGCTCGATTCGGTGGAAAATCTGAGGTAGAGTATTCGCTTGATATGAGCGACCTCCAAGACAATGTCCCGATTAAGCTTACTTTAGATTCCCCTGTAACTACAGATAAGTTTATAGACCTCTACTTTACAGCTTTATATGAGAAAGAAGATAAGATAGCTATATGGATAAACCAGGGAGGTATCTGTGCTGTTGTTGAGGGGAAGACAAAAATAGAGTATAAGCTAAAGAATACTCCTAAGTTTAGTATCGTAACTCCTGTATATAAAACTAAGCTTAAGTTTCTTAAAGCTGCGGTTAAGACCGTCCAGGATCAACACTATGATAACTGGGAGTTACTACTTATAGACGATTGTTCTAATCAGGTACGTATCACAGATTACTTAAAGAGTCTTAAAAAAGACAAACGAATAAAGGTTATCACAAACAGCGAGAATGTAGGGATTGCGAAAGCTACTAATATAGGGATAAATAAGGCTTCAGGAGATTTCATAGCTTTCTTGGACCATGACGATCTACTAGAGAGAGATGCCCTAGTAAAGATCGCAGAGTATATAAATAGGTATCCTGAGATTGATTTAGTTTATACTGATGAGGATAAAGTTTCTGAGGATGGGGTATTTTATGGTCCTTTCTATAAGCCTGATTGGAACTATAATATGCTCCTATCTCACATGTATACCTGCCATCTTTCTGCTTATCGAAGCATTATTCTTAAAGAGATGGGTGGCATACGTGAGGGATATGATGGCTCTCAAGACTATGACCTTGTTCTTAGATTTATTGAGAAAACAAAAAGAATAGGTCATGTGCCGGAAGTGCTGTATCATTGGCGTTCCTGTGAGGGCTCTACAGCCTTAGGCATCCAGAATAAGCCTAAGGCCCGTATCAACGCGGTACGCGCCCTCAGCGAGCATGTAGCACGCTCTGGGAGAAAAGCCCGTGTTTTTGCGGGACCTTTTCAAGGTCACTATAAAGTAGACTACCTTATTACTATGGAGCCGAAGGTCTCTATAATTATACCTTTTAAGGATAAGGTTGATTACCTTGAGGGTTTGTTATACACCATGCGTTTCACGGACTACAAGAACTATGAGATTTTACTAGTTGATAATGGTAGTAAAGAGAAGAGAACGAAAGATTTTTTAAAAAGTATAGACAATGAAAAGATTAAAGTCTTAGGATATAAAAAGCCTTTTAATTTTTCGGCTATCAATAATTTCGCTGTAAGCTCAAAAGAATGCACCGGGGATCTACTGCTATTTTTAAACAACGATATGGAAGTAATGCATCCTGAGTGGCTGTCTGAATTGGTAAAGCCTTTTATAGAAAAAAGTGTTAAGGTTGTGGGTGGCAAATTATTATATTTAAATCATCAGATACAGCACGCCGGGATATTTGTTGGGGTAAACGGTGTCGCAGGAGTGTGCCACAAGTTTATGTACGATAATTTCTCCGGTTATTTCTCCAGGCCGCATATAGCTCAAGAGATTACAGCAGTTACCGGGGCGTGTATGATGGTAGAAAGAAATACTTTTGAAAGACTAAAAGGGTTTGATGAGGATTTTCCCGGGGCATTCAATGATATTGATTTTTGTCTTAGGGTAAGAAAAGAGGGGCACTCAATAGTTTACACCCCATACTGTAGAATGTACCATTTAGAGTCTATGTCCCGTGGATTAGATGATATGCACGATCCTGAGTTTCAGAAGGCCATACATAAGATGGAAGAGAGATGGGATATAAAGAAGTTTGAAGATCCTTACTATAATCCTAATTTACCCTTAAGTTGTGAAGGAACGAGGTGGGTTTGAGTTTAAAGATAGCGATATTAATACCTTCCTATAAGAGGCCGCAGGTACTTAAAGAGACCTTGTATAACGTACTTCAGAACAGTATGCCTGAGAGTCATTTAGGTACTGAGGTGGGCCTCTATGTAGCTCTCAATGAGTCAAGTCCCGAGGATATGAGTGTAATCACTTCTATGGTAGAGCCCGCATTACAATGTAATGTTAAATATGCTTGGGTGAGCTACTCGGAAAATAGAGGAAAGGCCGTAGCTCTAAATGACCTTTTCAATAAGTTTGCTGGAGGTTACGATTATATTGTTACTATGGACAACGATATGGTTGTTAAGCTACCCTGGCTACATCTCATAGATGTAGCGACTCGCACAGACTTCGAGCTGATGGGTTTTGGGAGTAGTACCTTTTGGGCGCACCAGCCGCGCCGGGAGTTACTTGGAGACAAGTTTTACACATTAATGGATATGTATCATATCTATCGATTGGACCAAATAGCTGGGGGTATGATGCTTTTTCCCCGGCAAACTTTAGAGAAACATAAATGGACTAATAAAGGCGGAGTATACGGATTTGACGACGCTCAGATGTGCTTAGACGTGAATAAGAAGTTTGTTATGTTTTGGGACCAGGATTGGCTGGATCATGACCCTCTGGGTACAAGCGCCTCCGATTTAAAACAATACCATGACCGTAAGCAGCACTTTTTTAACAACGGGCAATATATACTTCAAAAAGGTTGGGATTCATGAGCTTTTGTATAGTTGTTATAGGAGGTCCTGCAGAGCCTTATGTCTCAAGGTGCCTTTCTAGTATCAACAGCCAAACGATTAAAGATTGGCGCTGTTGTGTCGTGTTGGACCCTGTTGGGGATGGTACTTTCGAGAAAGCTTCTACTTATGCCTCGGACAGGATAGAGGTCCTTTTAAATAGTGAAAAAAAGTACGCCCTCCCTAACATTATTAGAAGTATAGAGATGCTGGACCCTCAAGACGATGATGTTATTGTAACCGTTGACGCAGACGATTGGCTTTACTCTTATGATAACTCTAACCCTTGGACCTCATTAGAGATTGTTAAGTCATACTACGATAGTAATCCTAATCTTCTTTTGACTCATGGCAGTTGGTATTCTTATCCTGACCCTTCAGCGAATACTAATAACGCGGCTTATACTCGTGCTGAATTTGGAGGTAATATCCGTAAGATTCCCTGGAGGGCAAGCCATCTACGGACATTTAAGTATAAAGTGTGGAAGCATCTAAACCATGAGGATCTAAAGGATGAGAATGGTGATTTTTTTATGAGTGCCTGGGATTTGGCGTTCATGTGGCCTCTTTTAGAGATGTCTGGGTTTGATCGCATAAAGTTTATACCGGAGCATTTATATACGTACAACCAAGAGACCCCTTTTAATGACGCCAAGGAAAGAGGGCGGCAACAAATGTATTACACGGACTACATAGCCGCTCAACCTCAGTATAAGTATAAGGAGAACTTTTAATGATTAACATTATTATCTTTTCAAAGAACCGAGCGGCTCAGCTCGACCTTTTTATCCGGTCGGTAAAGAGATTTTTTAAAGGTTGGCAACTCTATGACTTCAGTGTCCTATATACCTGCTCAGATGAAGAATATTACAAGGGTTATGAGAAGGTATTTGTGCGCCATCCTGAGTTCAGCTATGTAAGAGAAGAAGCATTTAAGTTTGACCTACTCTCTTTAATACGAGATGAAAACCCGTACACGGTTTTCTTTGTAGATGATAATGTATTTAAATCCGAGTTTGATATACATTGTGATGAGTTTATAAGCTTTGCTAAAAGGAATGACGTGCTTTCCTTTACACTTCGGTTGGGATTGAATACTACATGGTGTTACACGCAAAAGCGTGACTCTTTGCCTCCAGAATTTTTATTTGACTCCCAAAAGGTATGGGAGTGGCGCAAAGCTACAGGGCCTGAGTGGAATTACCCTATGAGTGTAGACGGAGGGTTTTTTCATACTAAAGATATAAAGCCGCTAGCACAGTTATTGGAGTATCAAAACCCAAATACTTTTGAAGGCACCCTGGCGAATCACCCTATCGATAAACCTTATATGGTGTGCCCCCCGAAATCTATAATACTTAACGTTCCTGCGAATAAAGTTCAGACTGCTAACGGCAACTTGTGTGGTAATATACCAGCGGATTATTTGAATAGTAAGTTCTTAGAGGGCTATCAATTATCTATTAATAACCTGGTTAATTATAACAATAGGGCTCCTCATGAGGAGATAGATTATATATTAGAGGGTATGTGATATGTTAGCTCCAGTACAGATAGAGGAACATATAAAAGGTAGGAAATTTAACTATAAACATCTTATTAGTAATGTTGCTACCTCTCCTAAAAAAGGTAACTACGACCTTTGTTTTTACATTCCTGTAAGGAACAGGCTTCACTTTTTTGGTCCTTTCTATCATTTTTTTCAAAAAGCCAGGAAAAAATCAGACTTAGCTATAAAGTTGGTTGTTATTGAAGAAGATACTGCCAGCCATTATAATATGCAGACTAAGGATAAAGACTTAGAGTATATTTTCATTCCATCTGAGCACTGCAAATCGGATGGGCAGTTTGCAAAGTCCCTCTGTTATAATCTAGCCTTTCTACAGAATCAAAAAACCCCGTATCACATTTTTCATGACCTCGATATTGTAATTGACGAGAGCTACTTTAAGCTTATAGAGCATTACATAGAGAAAGGCATAACCTGGTTACAGCCGTATTCAGGTAAAAGGGTCATGAGGGTAGGAGGAGGAGCTACAGGGCGTATAGTTAAGGACCCTAATAGTGTTACCATCCTAGACGCTATTAAAGACATGAACCCTGCAAATCCCGGGAGTCCTGGCGGGTCTATCCTGGTAAAGAGAGAGGATTTCATTAATGTAGGTGGGTATGACCCCGAGCTTTTTTTTGGCTACAGTCCTGAAGATTCATTTTTTTGGGCAAAACTTGAAGTCCTTCACGGAGCGGAAGGCCCGTTTCAAAACCACTTCCAGGGTAAAGGTGTTTATGCAGATGATCCAAAAATGGATGTGTATCACCTTGACCATCCGGTAGCAGAGAACACTAATCCTTACTACGGTAGGATGTTAGAGATACTTCATTCTTTTTTTATGTATGGTAAGACTGACCGACTTAAAATATTAGATATAAAGAAACAATATTTAGGAGAAGCGCTTCAATGAACAACATCGATATTGTTCGCAAGAATTTAAATCTACAAGATACATTAGAAACAGATTTTAAGATTAGAACAGGTATAAAGAGCTCCTCAGACACTATCAGATGTGATTGCGTTTGCGTAAATTTAAATGACGATAGATGGATAGAGGAGATGCTTTTTAAGTATAACGCTAACATCTATTTTTATGCCACTTCTGACTTTGATATATCTAAGTACCAAAGAAAGTACGTAGGCTTTAACTGTATTAAGTTTATGAAAAGTAACGAGAAAGACTTTAGTCTTCACAGTTTAAGCTTATTTTTGCGGCACCACGAGCTCGAATATGTAGATGTCCTTTATATAGGTCTACCTGATGTACAAGATGAAGTATTGGCAGGTTTAAAAGACTTAGTTTCCTATAAGTACTTACAGTTAAATACGGAAGAGGGCAAGCAGTATAAGTTGGACGGCCATAACTGCGTATATCAGTTGCCTACCGTTAATTCCCTTTGGGAGAGACCGATGGACAAGATTCATATAAGAGATGGTAATTTTTTTAGCGAGCAATACCCTGAGAGGCCTAATAAGTATTTTGAATGGATTTGGGACCGCCAGCCAATAGATAGTGATATCACTGTATTTTCAGATAACCATATTAGAGACGTTGAAAAGAGTCGTAGTAAAGTTAAGGTAGCGTGGCTTATAGAACCTCCGGTTATTAATAGCTTTATCTATGACTACGCGGCTAAAAACAGCCACTTATTTGATTTGATCTTCACTTTCGATGAAAGATTGCTAAAGCTCGGTTCTAAGTTTAAGTTTTTTCCTTACGGTACTACTTGGATACACGACCCAGGTAAAAAGGTATACGACAAGACCAAGCTAGTGTCCGCTGTATTTTCTTCAAAAAACTACACTCAAGGACATAATCTAAGGCATAGAATCTTTAGCGAGTATAGAAACGTGGTAAATTTTTATGGGGCGATAAACGACAAGAGGATTGATCAAAAGATAGAGGGTCACAAAGACTATGCTTTCTCTGTTGTAGTGGAAAACTGGAACGGTAACGACTATTTCAGTGAGAAACTCATGGATTGTCTAATGACAGGTACTATACCTATTTATTGGGGTTTCCCTAACTACGGGAAGTTCTTTAACTCTGATGGATTTTTGTACTTCACAAATATGCAAGAGTTAGATAGCATAATGAGTAACCTATCTATGGACTTGTATCAATCCAAGATAGAAGCTGTTAAAGATAACTTTGAGCGTGCTTTTAAATATATAGATTTAGAAGAACACCTTTGGAAAAATGGTTTAAAGGATTTAGTAAATGGATAAGAATTTGCAGCAATGGGTATTAAATGGGGCTATTCCTCCCACCCCCGTGGAGTATGACTTAGAGCATATCCGGCAGCTATGCCGCAGGCACCACATCGATGTTTTGTTTTATTTAGGAGATCTCCCTGACTTAGTTCTAGAAGAGACTAAAGGTTTCATCCGGAAATTAGCTTTTTTAGATAACAATCTAAATGTGTATGCTCGGTATGACAATAAGGATGATATTGTTGTTAAAGACTATAAGTACCTATACTCGCAGATACAAGGAGAAAAACAGATAAATTTCATAAACTACAGCGAAGCACAACAACCTAATATGAACTACATCGCTAACGAATTGTGGAAAAGGTGTTATGACGGCAGTGTGGTAGTCATAAAGAACGCTAGTACGCTCTTGAGCGGTAGTGGTAGAAGTGTAGAAAGCATTAAAACGCTATTCAATAGCTTTGAGAGTAAGAATTATTATGACGTTCGTCTTGAACTTGATCAGATTATAATAGAAAAGGCTTAGTATGTTCGATAATTCGGAAGCGGTAAAAAGATGGTTCGCGGCGGACGGGGATAACAC
>Ga0102941_1001361_pt1 | contig 11427 bp, 9 predicted proteins | sample SalPonR2_C_D2_MG_FD_79281 | JGI IMG/M metagenome (GOLD analysis project Ga0102941, IMG submission 79281) | Salt pond soil microbial communities from South San Francisco under conditions of wetland restoration - Salt Pond MetaG R2_C_D2_MG | ecosystem: Environmental > Aquatic > Marine > Intertidal... | reverse complement strand
TTTGATTTAAAAGGAATAAAATTAAAATAATAAATGGAAAGGTATTATAAGACAGTTCCGTTTAATCAACTAGATGATATTCCTTGTAGACAATTGTTCTATAAAAATAAGGAAGAAGATTTAAACAAAATTAATAGTGAATTACCTATTAATTTCTTACCTAATTTTGTTAAAAACTGCACGTACAAAGGTGAATCTTGTGTATTGCTAGTTGGAACATTAATGTCTAGATTAAAGGCATCAGTTATAGTTAAAAATATCCCTATTTACTTTGATGTGTTATTCTCATACAATGTAAAAAATTCGTTTGATAGTATAGTTCAAAATGAATTAGGATATATAGATCACGAGGTGGTTAAAGAATGTAAAGAGATTAATGAATTTAAGCCATTTTTTAAAGCGGTTCAAGATTACGAGAAAAGGTATAGTGTACTCGGTAAGTATATCGGAATTAAGCTTCTTAAGGAATATATGAAATATCCTGTCATTTTAGGATGTAGATTTACATTTAAGACCTCTAAGGAAAGAAATGAAGCCCTTAAACATGCCTATAACTATGATGAATTTTATCTTACCTCTAATGCAACTCAAATAATTACAAACATATTTGGTAAAAGTGGTAAGCTGTCTGGTAATTGGGTTTCATTGACTAATTATGAAAAGCAATTTAATATGGTGAGTTCTGATAAATTTAAATATAAAGATAGTGAAATAAATGCTAATGATAAGTGGAGTTATAAGACTAAGGCTGATGTATGCTTCATATTAAATTTTGAAGACTATCTAAATGTAGAAGATCCCATTATGGTTCACCCCAATGTGATTTGCAGTATGGATATTGAGACTTGCTCAGTAATAAGAGATGCTTCTAAAAAATCATTAATAGATGAAAGTAATATAATATTCAATATCACTTGCTATATAACAGATACTGAAAAAGAATTAGATATCAACATTTATTTCACTAGAGATAAAAAATATCATCCCGAAATTGGGATTGATAATGCATTTAACATTTGTTGTAATTCAGAGGAACAAGTTGTATCAGCTTATTGTCGTATTCTAGAAAAAATTCAGCCTGATATAATTATGCATTACAATGGTAATATGTTTGATATTCCATTAATTTTACTTAAATTACGTCAATATAATATATTTGATGAAATGTTTTGTAGAACTTCTATCTCATATCTAGATTCATATTTAGATTCATATAATGATGATAAAATTATAGAAATTAATGGAACAAAATATCAAAATACATATAATAAGTTTACATATTGGAATAAGGTAAATACAAATGAAGAAGTATCTGGTCTATATGAAGGATGTGGACTTTCACATCCTAGAATAAATAATTTTAAATTCGATCCAAGTACTACCTTACCATATCATTATTGGTCTCCACCAGGATCAATTACAGTAGACTTATATATGCATTGCTCTACCAAATATAAGAAGGAACCTTCTAAAAGTATGAATGCATTTTTGAAAAAAGCCAAAATACCACTTAAGGATGATGTTGATTATTCTGATATTTGGAAATATTGGCTAGCAAATAACTTACAACAAATAAAAATAATTATGGATTATTGTAAGATTGATTCACGTAGATGTTATCAATTAGCGGTTTCTGAGTTATATCTCCCTACCAATAGAGAATTTGCAGAAATAACTGGTATGAGTTTCGAAGATACAATTTATAAGGCAGGTACCTCAAAGGTGCTGGCATTGCTGTTTCAATATGCAAATAAATATGGATATGACTATATTGAACATAAATTCAGTAAAAGCAACTTGCCTAAGTATGCTTCAGATGTCGATATAGATCATATATATCCTGAGAAACAATCATTTCCAGGAGGTTATGTCCATATACATAATAAAGGTAAGATACACATTGATTATGAATTACCTAAAACAGACTTAAGCAATGAAGAATTAAGCAAAAAATATACTTATGAAGTAGTTGGAGACGACATTAAATATGCTAAAGTAGTTATGCCTGTTGAAGCAGTTGATTTCAAATCTCTATATCCAAGTATTATTATTACCTTTAATCTTTCATATGAGTCAATGACTCATGATTACGAGCAGATTAAACATGTAAAGCATATATGTATTCCTGCTGATGAATTAGGTGATTTTATAGATCAAGATTTATATATCGTCGATCATGAAGGAGAGTATGAAAATATGGGAATCTTTCCTAAAATAGAGAAAGATTTATTTGCTAAACGTAACGAGGCTAAATATAAATTATGGGTTCATAATGAAGCCTGTGAAAAAATTTATGATCAGACTAAAAAAGAATTTCTAGAAAAAAATCCTAATCATGGATTGTCGATTGATGAATTAGTTAAGAAAATTAAATCGCTTTGTGATAAAAATCCTGAATATGTTCATAATCTAAATATGAAGCGTGCCTATGATTCAAAGCAACTTGCTGTGAAAATTTTAATGAATACTGGATATGGATTTTTAGCATATCCTAGAGGAATGGGATATAAATATGCAATGGCATATATAATCACATCTAAGGGGCGCTTCTTAACTCAAGAATCAAATAGATTTTTATCGAATCTAGGATGTATTATTAATTACAATGATACTGATTCAACGTATTTTACTCACGATCCCGATACATTCAAAGATATTAATGAGAGATACTTTAATGACGAATTTAGCTATGAAAAACATAAGGAAAAACTAGTTAAAAGATCTATTAAAAAATCATTAACTGGAAAACAACTAATTAAACATTATAGTGAAAAGTCAAAATTGACTGAAGAAATAAAAAATAAAATTACGTTGGTGGATAAATTAAATAATAGATTTCGTGAATTAACAAATTATACATTCTTAATTATGGTTAGAGAAGAAACACTCTTTCCTGCCATGTTCTTGATGGATAAAAAGTATTTTGGATTTAAACACGAACAAAAATATATAGAAAATCCATCCATGGATGACGTTATGTATAGAGGAATTTCTATTGTATGTAGGAATACTTCTCAATTTGTAGCAGACATTAATAAAGAGTTGGTTCTAAGTATTCTTAGATCTACAAATGTAGATGTTCGTCAATTTGTGTATAATAGAATTGAAAAATGTTATCATGATTTATCTGATCCAAATCTAAATATTCCATATTCATACTTTGAAAATAAACAAAGATATAAATTTATGACCTGCTCTAATACTGCTACAATAGTAGTTAAAAATATGTTAGCTTTACATAATACAACTACCGATTCTAAATTACGTGATATGTGTATAGAGCCAGATGGACTAGAAGTAGTAAAGTATGTATTATGTGAATCAGAGAAATTAGTAGACCTAAAAATGCGTAAATATAAATCTACTAGTAAAGGGGTACGTCAATATTATACACATGTTGCAGAGTATTTGGGATTAAAATTAGATTATGAAAGTTATATTCCTACAATCTTTTCATCATGTGCTCAGATGCTAACATATTGTACCGATTTCTTATTTTACAAACCAGAGATTAAAAGTAAAGATTATAAACAAATGATTCAAAATCATTTAGTTAGAAAATATAAAAACTGCGATGATAATAAATTACTAGGTAAAGAAATTGCGTTAAAATGGAAAAAAATAACAGACTTTAAAAAGCAATATAAAGATAAGGCCTACTATAATTGGGTAAATAATAATTATTCAGGAATTGAGAGAAAGGCTCTTTTACTATATTGGAATAATAACTGTAAAGATATGGCTACTAAACTAGAGAATATGGCAAAAGTAATTGGATCAGAATTATTTAATGGATATATGGTTAAAGGTGATATTAAAATAGTTAAATTGGAACTATATAAACTAGAAACAATGTGGATTGAAAAATGCATAAATATTGTAAATGAAATTGAAGTATATTTGATATCCGAATTTAATAATAGCATTTTAACTACAGGAGAGGTAAGTATTTATATAAGTGAATCAATGCTGAACAAGATAGTCTATATGTATAAATTTCTATTTCGATATTCATATTTATTTGGATTATCTAAAAGGTTAATCAATGATGATTGTGAAAAAGATTTAGTTATACAAACTATAATTTGATTTTTTAATATTATATTTTATATATCAAATGGTGGTACACGAAATAAATAACATTAATCAATGGATGAATTTCAATAAATTCGATGCAGCGGCGATTAATTTCAATATAATGGATGATGAAAAATATACATTTGATCCTCGAAAATTTCCTAAGTTAATATATTTAAGTCTTTCTCCATGTAATTTTGAAATGGTAGATGTTAAACTTGAACTAGTTGGACTATCACTTATAGATAGTATGTGGGATTCCGATATAAGTAGTATCGAGGCTGATAATATTTATCTATATTTTAGTGAGGGGTATGAAATAGATCAAGCATTAGCAAATAGAATTATATTAAAATATCCTAATGCTGAATATAATGTTCCGAGTAAATATCTTAAATACTTTCCAGGATTTGATTTTAATATGGACAATTAATTTGATTTAATTTTTTATTAATTTATAACAGAATGCATCAAGATAGACCTACTTGTTTAAGATGTTGGGGTTTACATGAAACCGATGAATGCAATCTACCTAATTACAATAATAATAAGCCCATAATGGAATGTGTTGTATCTGAGTTAATAAAATATGTAATTAACTCTGATAATGCTGTTAATGTGATATTAAATGAATATACCAGACCTAGAAATATATATGAAAAAGGGTTAGTAAGAGATAAAACCAGATATGAAAAATTAATAAATGATCTAAATTTTAATCTGGAAATATTTGTAGGAGATGGATATGAATATAAAAATAGTCCATGGTCTAATCAAACCTATGAAGGGAGGAAAATCTTATTTAAATCTATATCCATTTTAGGATGGTTATACGGTGGAAAAGAATTTGATCTCCGAAGATTCTTTGAATTTGCTGATTATATAAGAAAAAATAATTATGATAGGACAATCGATCCCGTATTATTGATTGCGAATTATTTCTAATATTTTTTTATAAACCGGAGATTTAGTAGGTACTTCTTCAAAATTATCAGGTGATACTTCTATATAAATTACATATCCATATATATTTGAATCTGATTTGGTATAATAATATTTAGTCTTTTCTCCATTTAAATCTACAATAATTTCTTCAACTGCAATATCTTCTTTTTCACCACTTTGACATGGACTAGGTGATTCTAAATCTAATTTAAGAGCTTTCCTAAAATTTTCATCACTTGTATATAAAGGTTTGTCATCAGGAATGCAAGTCCTACAATTTACCTCTGCATCTGGATTAAATTGATTAATAATTAAACTTTCAATTGATACTTCTTCAATTGGTTCTTTAAATGAGGAGAGAGTTTTTTTATTTTCCATCATTTTTTTATATACATGTTGATCAGTTGTTAACCTCATTTTAGCAGAATCAAAATCATCCACGTTTACATTTTTTGGATATTCAATTGTAAGAATGTACATAGTCATGTTCTGAAGTGGCTTGGGTAAAGTGATATGAGATTTAAATCTATTACCTCTATGTTCCAATTGATCCTTTAAGAAATATACCCAATATGGTTCGAACATAACAATATATGCCACTGAATTTAAATCAAGACCCATACATTGTTCAATTCCAATTATCATTATATTTATAAGTCTTCCATCATTATTTTCTTCTTTTTTATAATAATCCACTATATTACTTTGTTCTTCTTGACTTAATGATCCGTTAACTCGAGCGAATATACCCCCTGTTTCACGATCTTCTTCAGTTGAATCTTTATGATAGTCTGATAAAGTTAAGTTAGGCATTAACTCTCTCCATCCATGAAGAGATAAATAATGAGCAATTGATGCACTTCCTGAAACTCCAACAAACTGGCTATATAATAAACCCTTTCTTTTAGTATAAGCAGGGTAAATCTCCTTCAAGAAATATTCAGCTTTTGGTGAAGATGCATCTTTTTTATCCATTTTGTAAATTTCTTCAACTAACATATTTTGGTCATAATCCCCATCCTTATAATATTTTTCAATAGAAGCAGATGGAATAAAATTGCAATATTGTCTAGACCTAACTCTAAATGAACCCATTACTGAATCAGTGGATTGAAATTTTTGTACATTTCTAGCCTTACGTCGGTTATCTGATTTTATTTCCTCTTCAATTTCTTTTTCCCTAACTCTCAGGTAATTTGAATATTGATCACGAGACATGGGTATATCTATTTTTTGCTCAGGAAGAATTGTTGGATATAAAGATTTATCTTGCTTACCTAAATATTCTGGTTTCATTCTAGATACCAATCCAAATATACGATCTTGAAAATGAAATTTATTTTTTATTGTTCTAGTATTATAATCAAAAAATGCATTATAAAATTCTTCTTCAATTTCGGGGAATATTTTTTCACCTGCTAATAAATTAAAAGCGGCTGCTAATTCCATAGGAGAGGCTGCTATAAGTGATCCTGAAAGCATGACTATTTTACAATCCGAAGTCATCATTAAGTCATATAGTCGGATCATAGATTCACTTCCATGTGATATTTTCCTGAGCATTAAATGAGCTTCTTCTATAAATATTAAAAATCCATTAAGATTCTTTAGTCTTTCTAACTTTTTAGCCTTTTTTTCCATTCCAAATGGATCTATTTCACTATCTGGATCTATCTCGGCTATTTGTTTTTCAGTGGTATGACTAAGCTTTACAAAGTGGATATTCTCTCTATTTAATTTATTTTTAGTTAACTCTTCATATTTAATTTGAGATTCTTTGAAGTTGTTAACAAGTGCCCTAGGAGCTATTACAAGAGCCTTTTTATAATCCAAGGTATTCATAACTTCATACATAATGTGATACGCACCTAATGTTTTACCCATTCCCATATGATGCCAAAGGTAAAGACCTTTACTTATATTCATTTTCAAATAACATCCCACTAATATCTGGTAATATCGAAGAACCTCTTTTTGATCGCTGCTATTATAGCAGGCCATTAATGCATCTTTCAATTGTGTAGGAAAATTGGTATTTCTTCTATCTAAAGCAACCATTTATATAATAACAAAAAAGACATAAATAAAAAGCATATAAAAATTTGATTATTTATTCGTCTATAATGTGTTATTACTTATTAATTCTATTAACTATATTAAAAATGTCTATGGTTCGTGCTGCTGATATTAATTTTGAGAAATTTAATTCTCGATCTATTTTAGAATTTCAATCCAAAAATGGATGGCCTTCATTTGATTTTACAGATGAACAAGCAATAACTTATTTCCTCCTCTTCTTTGATCCACTTTGTCTTGATTGCTTAGATGGACACATGTTCCATCGCAATGCAAAGACTGAATATCTTGATAGATATTTATTCTCCAAAGGATTTCATTTATGGTCAGAATCTGATAAACATAGAAGATTCACATATGATGAAAGACACATTGTTCGCATGGGTATTTTAGCATATGGTCCTGTTTGTAATTATGATGATGGCAGAACCACTAAAGTTATAAAATCTTTAGTAAAAGATGAAGATTTATTAACTGACTGGAATACATTCATATCCATGAATGATGAAGAGAAGGGTAAATATAGAAAAGGTGTAATATTATTAAGTACTCAATCTCCTCCTTGCTAAATAAGTTAAGGAGATAGTTAATTCGTGGTACCGGAATTGACTATTATTAAACAGGCCACATCTTTGTTCCCCAACATTGATGTACCATCTCGATATTAGGATCGAGGCTCTGGGGGTTGAAACTTATATACGCCGTCTAAGCAGCTATTATCATAATAGTGGAAGCTTGTCGCCAACGTATATATCACGACCTTTAAAAATTTTTTTGGACTTTAAAAAATTAAAGTATGTAATTAAATGCGTCAATAAACTCATCAGATGATTCAATGATTATTTCTCCACATACTATTAACTCAATAAACTTGATATAATTTGAAACTCGAATAATTTTTTCATCCAGTCCTAAATCAATATCCATTACTAAAAATTCACCAGATTTAATATAGCCTTTGTTTAACAAATCTTGAATTGATAAGATTAATATTTTCTTACCTAGCTTAGAGGTTCTTTCAAATTCATTGTAAGTATTAAATATTTTATTTAATACTACTGAAATCATATTATAAAATAATGAATTAGGATGATCAATGTTATAAAATTTTTCTAAATCTAAATATTCCTCAATGAAATCCCAACTATATCGAGTAATGAAATCCTTATAAAATTCACACTTGGTTGGTTCACAACATGAAACAGATGCGCAGTTCATGCAAATAAAAAGTTTTTTTTCATTTTCATAGTTAATTATGAAATTATACCCATTTTTAAAAGAAGGCATTTAGAGAAGATTATAAGATAAATTAAATTCATATTTTTTATATCTTTAAATGCTTCCTTACTATCAAATTAACGCTAGATATACTTTTAAGAATATAGAGAAAAATCACATGAAGTTAATCTATACTGATTCACATGTATGTCTAAATTGCATGCTAACTACACATGATATCCAGGAACCATATCCAAGCGCCGATGACATAAAAAATGCATGTCCAATGAGCAAGTATATGATAGTAAATTATACTGATGAAGAAGTTAAATTAATAGAATCATTGAATGATGGAATATTGAATAACTGGCTAAATGCGCATAGCAATATCACCTCTCGGGTATTAGAAATAATAGCTCTTAGAACATATGGAGCTTCTAGAAGAGCCACATATATACCCGATTATGCCTCACTTAAATCAGATGGATTAAAATTGAGTAAAAATAATTACATGATGCGCTTTTTAATTTTGTCTAATTTTGTAAAAGCACCTATAATGAAAAATAACAAGTTAAGTATAGAAAATATTAAATCATTGTTAATTGAATATACAAGGGGTGAAATGTATAATGGGTTAGATATAATTAGGATATTAGATAAAGGTCATCCATGGGAATTTCTAAAAAATAAAAGAGAGAAAATAATTTACGTTTAGTCTGCCATTGTGAATACTTCGCTATCAACTATCTGTATCTTAATCCTTAATCTTTCTCCAAATCTTGCTCCCTTTGAATCAACAAATCTAAAATAGGAAGAATAAAAACCTGTTTTAAGTTGACTGATGTCTAACTTAACCGCTACAAGTAATTGTCTTCCAGTTTTTCTTGCATTCATAAATGATTCAATCGGGATTACAGTTCCTTTCTTTTCATCGGCTATCGGAATAGCGCAATATTCTCCAATTTGTTCAAGAAAGACTGGATTTCTAAGATCTACACCTCTAGGATTAGATGTTAAGACTTTGACAGCAAAGATTTTTGTAATTTGGAGAGCACTACCCATCTTGATTTCAGTATTGTCAACAAAATTGTAATGCTTGTCCATTGCACCAAACGCTTTTTTTCCATTTCTTCTTCCAGAAATTGTAATAGAATTACCAAATTCATTGTTTACACATTGAGCTTTTAATAATTCTAAGTTGCTGTAATATGGATTATTAGCCACAGCTGGCTTAGGTTCCTTCCAAATGAAGGATGTAATGGGAGTTGCTTTAACCTTAATAAGATTTTCAAAGGAACTGAGCATTGTTTGAAATTCTGTATCTGATGAAAACTTAATAGTATCACCATCTTCATCATTATAACTAAAAGAGTATTTTTTGTCATAATTTTGTTCAACGAATTCCAAAAACATGTCATAAGATTCAGCTCTAAATCTTCTAAATTCACCTTCAATATTTAACTTGAAAACTGCCATTACTAGTAATAAAACAAATTTATGAACTAAAAAAATCAATTTTATTATCTAGGGTTTTGAAAAATTAACAACTACTTACATAGTTTCTACCTCTATAATCACTAATACTTGGACTATCAAATTCACGACCGCTTAATCCTGGTTGTGGGAATCTCATATCAATATCCTTATTATCACGATAATCTACCAAAGGATCATCATAAATTTGGTCAGTTTCAGGTCTTCTCCATTCATAAATATTTCCATTGAAGGCAGGAGCCTTACCATCTCTAATTCTATATTCAAGCGCGGTAACGCCGACAGGGGTATTGTTATCAATCCAATCTTGATTCTTTGACAAATCTTGATAATTATTATATAAATAATTAGATGAAATTTGATCATTAATAATTTGTTCACCAATTTCTCCATGTAAATCACATTGATCCTTTAAAAATGTTTCATAACTATCTATTTGATTACAACTTACATATTGATTAGCAAGGTGTTCGTAATATGGATCAGATGTACCCGATACAGTTCTACTAATCATATTAACGGAATCTAAAAAGTGTCTAAGGAATCTTTGCATATTTTGAATATAAACTCGAATTGTTTTAAAATCAACGGTGTTAATAGTTGAGAAGTCAACCCCAGTATCGATATATGCTATAATTTCTTTAGATTTTCTATAAATATCCTCAGGACACCTACTTGGATCACAGTTATTTACAAATTCAACATAAACCTTTCGTACATCTCTAATATCTACTTTTTTATTTGTTCTAGTCTTCATAATTAAATCACGATTACATTCATATAATTTAATTAATGCATCTTTATCAGAATCACAGTATTTTTTATAGCCACCCGTATAACCAGATATGAATGGACTAGATTTATATGACTTAACTGCACATCCAATTGCACATATAATAAAAAGTAATACCAATATTACCACAATAACGAGAGCAATACTCATTAAGACTTTTCTATCTTTTAATGCAGCCATTATAAATTTTACTATATTAAAAAAAAATAAAAAACTATTATTATGTAAATGAATAAGTTTATAAAATATTTACAATCTCAATCATTGGAGCCTGTCCCTGATATGGATATACTAGAAACAATGGCAGGTAATTATAAGTCATATATTATTGAAAGCCCAATTTATCCAATGGTAAAGATTAATAATGACAGAATGAGATTGTACTTCCCGACTCCATATAAATATAATACTAAGTCAGAAGATCTTAAATTAATAAAGTATACACAAAAATTAATAGCAGATCATGCTCCAGGTAAAAAAGAAATTATTTTAGACCTCCGAGGTAATCTAGGAGGCAACTTTAGTGTATTTTACTCCGCTCTTTATGCATTACTTCCTGATTATAAAAATAATACTATTATAATCGGGGTTAATTCGATAAATGAAGAAATTATGCAAATGAAAAATATAAATGATAAACTTTATATAGAATTTGATAACCCATCTGGGAATGGAAAAAGTAAATTTTACTTTGACTTGATTCCTCAAAAAGTGAATCACAATGCAAAAATTAAAGTGGAAATAAATGAAAAATCTATGTCTTCCTCTCAGTTAATTGCAATTATGTTTTTACAACTAGATGAATATGGACCAAGTCGAGTCAG
>Ga0102941_1001359_pt1 | contig 11433 bp, 7 predicted proteins | sample SalPonR2_C_D2_MG_FD_79281 | JGI IMG/M metagenome (GOLD analysis project Ga0102941, IMG submission 79281) | Salt pond soil microbial communities from South San Francisco under conditions of wetland restoration - Salt Pond MetaG R2_C_D2_MG | ecosystem: Environmental > Aquatic > Marine > Intertidal... | reverse complement strand
AGCCAGCCATTTTATATTTAAGTGGCTGGCTTTTTTTATGTGGCTTGAGTCTATTTTACAGTACCTCTAATCACTATCAATTGCCATTAGTTAAACTACTAATGTTAAATGTCTTTACTTATTATTCTAAGTATGTCTTTTGAATAGCAATAAATTTTTTCTTATTCCTGAATTTTATTTTTCCCGCAGTAATGTCCGGAATAGGAACGCAGTTGAAAGCAAAAAAACACAGGTTGTGTTTTTTATGATTACTTCGATGGTAATCCTAAAAAGGAAGGTTCGTAAACGTCTGGAATAGTTCAATATTTTCTCTTCCTAATTCAGCCTACCATACATGAACAACTTAGGAAAGTTGTTCTACAAATATTTTTCAATATTCTATCTTGTTTTTACAATTTTTTGTTTGTTAACACCTGTTGATGGTTGGTACTTTAGTAGTTTATGTGAAAAATAATATTCTTGTATAGTCGTAATGAAAACCTTTATCCAAGGAAATAAATATTATTTGTTAAATGTTCCAATTAGAAAAAAATCAGGATGAATATAGGATTCGTACAATTTTTTGTATCTACTCTGTAATGTATATGGATTTTATAAAATGAATTTTAATCAAAAGAATTCCTCGAGGCTTGCCTCGGGGTTAAAGGATAAAAGTTCGGAGATTTGCTCTTTTGTAAAACTCTATAAACTAATAAATTGTTTATATGAGTGAACATAAAATAAAAAGACATAATAAGACATTGCTTTTATATCATATGGTATTTCCTCTGAAGTATAGAAAACAAGTAATCAACAAGGAGATTGGAGAGAGTTTGAAAGAAATATGTCTAGAAATATCAGAGCGTTATGAAATTGAGTTTGTTGAGATAGGCTACGAATCGGATCATGTTCATTTACTAATCCAAAGTGTTCCTACAAAATCAGTTTCAGAAATAGTAAGGGTTGTAAAAAGTTTGACCGGAAGGAAATTATATCAACGTCATCCAGAAATAGAGGCTAAATTATGGGGTGGTAATTTTTGGACAAGTGGATATTATGCTAATACAGTAGGTCAGTATGGTAATGAGGAAGTAATAAAAAAATATGTTCAAGAACAAGGAAAAGAAAACGAATATCAGAAGGTATATAAAAAACAATTAGAATTATTTTAAATCTTTTGGATACCCCGAGGCTTGCCTCGGGGTAGTTCATTAAAGTAATCATATGTGCCGTATACTACTGATATAAGGAGTAATATCTTAGTTTGGGATAAATATGCAAAGGCTATACCTAAACAACATTTATTCTCTCTATTACAGTATGCTCTGTCTGATTGACAAATTGAAACAGCAGTCATATGTTTTATTTTGCTTCTTTTTTATGTATTTCATTGAAATAATTCGAAACTAAGTTTCTCATAATTGGGCATTACTAATTAAAACTTAGTAATGAGTAAAAAAAACACGCTTAACCATAAATTGAAAGAACCAGGTATAGTTTGAAAGCGGGAGGGGGAAGCCCGTATGTTCAGAGTGAATGTACCGGTTGAGTAATCACATATAAAATTAATTAATCACCCCAAACATAATTAAACAATAGTAATATTTCCAGTTTCACTATTCTAAAAAGTACCATCTCTTTCATATTAACCATATCAGCGGGTCTGATGCACTTACCTAAGTACTTAGAATTATGAATAAAAATAAGTGATTTTTTCAATTAATGTTTGAAATTTTAACATAAAAATATTAATATGCCCCAAATTAGGAATTAACAAACGAACGGACAGGAAAAATCATTTATTTTTATATAAAATGATATCGGTAACAATTAATCTGGCTTTTGGTAATATAAAAATTATCCTACTTATGTTAACGGTAACAAATTATTTAGATACCAAGTATTTCCTGTTCTTTCTAATTTGTCGAAATAGGAGGAGGCATGGATATTTGTCCCATCAAAGTTCCACCGTAAAGATAATTTTAATCGCAGATATTTTTAAAAATTTAATTTTAATTAAAATTATTAAAGAGGTGTACCATGAATAGGAAAAAAATACTTTTTTATTTTGCAACTTTAGTTTTAATTATCGCTTTATGTGTTTCCTGCTCAAAAGAAGATAAACTTATGACTGAGCCGGAAGCTTCTCTTAGTTCTCAGAAAGCACAAACGTTTGAAATCAGTAATTATGAAAGCTGGGATGTGGGAGAAAGCTATGTAAAAGGCGATACAGTTCTCTATAAAGAAAAAATCTATAAGTGCCTGCAATCACATACAGCCAATGCCAATAGCTGGAATCCAAGCCAGGCTACCTCACTGTGGGAATATCTAGATGATCATGATGGTTCTAAACCTATGAAACAATACAAAACCTGGCAAAAGGGAAGAAATTTTGAAATCGGTGATAAAGTCGTCTATAAAAATAAAGTATACAGCTGCCGTCAGGCACATACAGCTCATTCTGCCGGCTGGACTCCTTCAAGCACACCGGCCCTTTGGACCTATGTAAAAGATTGGAGCGGACCTCAAATTTGGAGAGAGGGAGTTACATATTCTAATGGAGATATAGTCTTTCCAGCTGGGGATGATAAAGAGTTAATAAGAGATAAGCAGTTCAAGAGATATATGAAGTTAAAGGGATATAAGAGGTTAAAGGGATATAAATGTCTAAAGAAACATACCTCTAATTCTAGCAATAAACCACCTTCATCTTAACATTGGGAACCTTTATCTTCTGATGATGAAGAGGGAGTTTGGCCCCATGGAGGGAATGATGTTAGAAATGATAAGATAGTAGAATTGTATGATCAGTGGAAGAAAAGATATGTGAAAACGTATAACCGTGGACTTAAGATTTATAATGATAAAGCAGAACCCAATACAGAATCCGAAACTTGTTCCGAAGCCATGGGATATGGTATGTTAATTAGTGCAATGATGGCTGGTTGTGAGAAAGATAAGGAGGTTATTCTGAATGAACAATATCTTTTTGATTTTCTTCTTGACAATATTATAAAATATAGAGCAGGAAACGGTTCGAATCTAATTGATTGGACTGTAGGTCCATATGGAGATAGTGATAATGCAACTGACGGAGATATGGATATAGCCTATGCCCTATTAATAGCTGCTAAATATAATAATGGTTGGGGAGAACATCAATTTTTTGAATTGCCTTATATTTTCTTTTGGTCGGAGAATGGATCATATATTTTACCCGTACCTCATGGGCCAAAATATATAGAAGTAGCTAAGGGAATTATTGAGGATATCAATAATCATTGTTTATATCAGAATACTCCCAATAAATTTCAAAACGATTGGCGGATTCGACCGGGATATACTTATGACTCTCCACCTGAATTAGCACACTCTTCAAGAACTTCAGACTGGATGCCTGATCATTTGAGGCATTTTTCTAATAATGTAGAGACAAGCAATCATTTTTCCGAAGCAGCCAATAATATTCCTGTTATGGCTAGTTATATTCAAAAGAATTTTTCTCCAGATTATGGCCTTTTACCGGATTATATTACCGATGCCGACCAAAACGATGACGTCGATGAGGATAAGTATAAGATTGGCCCTGTAAAATCTACTGAAGATGATATATTTAATGAAGATAAACACGATGATGATTATGACTATAATGCCTGTCGTTTTCCTTTGCGATTGGCTGTTGCAGCTAAAAGTCCTGAATGTAATAATGATTATTCAACAATATTAAATAATTACCTAAATGGAATTAGTAAAATATTAAAAAATGATGATGAAGAGTGGACTGATACTCATCTTGGCTGTATATAGAATGGCTATCACCTTAATGATCCTAATTCGTATGCAGAACATAATTGGGATAGAGCATTTTCAGCTCCTGCTCTTGCTGCAGCCCATGCTGTGAATTATAGTAAGTTTCAAACTGATGAGAATTTTAATTTTATTACTAAAACAGATTTTGACGAAGGTTGTATCGATTACTACAATGTAAGTCTATCCCTACTTAGTGCCTTAAGTATCACTGATAATTGGTGCTATCCTTCTGAAGGTAATAAATAATATATACTCCCGAGAATGAACAATAAAAGCCAGCCATTTTATATTTAAGTGGCTGGCTTTTTTTATGTGGCTTGAGTCTATTTTACAGTATGTGTAATCACTATCAATTGCCATTAGTTAACATATTAATAATAAGTACCTTGATCTACTTTAATTATAATTAGATTTTTCAATAAAGACTAATTTATTTCTTCACTGAATAAAATAATTATTGAGTATAACTATTCAATTAGTTATATTTAAGGTGAATTTTAGGCGATAATTAGGCATAATTGGGTTTCAAAAGATAATGAATCCAGATACCAATATGCTGGTTTTTGACAGCAGATATCATTGTAATACCGAAAACATTCGGGACGGAGATTTATTCATCTCCAAAATAGTAGTAAGAGATCCTCCAGATAAATTTACTTTTGTACCGTTAGAATTAATGATTATGTCAGAATAAATCAAAAATTGAAGGGAGAGAGAAATTTATGGGAAAATTAAAAATTGTTACTATTTTTCTTATGTTCAATGCGATTATTGCAGCAAAATCTTTGAATGTTGCTGATATTTCAGACTCAGAATATGTTATCTCAGTAGAACATTCAATCCATGTTAATTATGGATGTCAATATCCGATAACCTATAAATTTAAGTTAGATAATGTTTTAGAAAATATTCAAGTATTGAAAAAATCCGGTAAGGAGGAGTTCTGGAGGGCGATGACAAAAAAGAATGGTCAGGAGTTTTATAATGGAATTGAACTTTTTAGAATTGATACTAGTGCAAAAGTTGCTTACGTGTCAGCTTCTTTTCCAGAAAATAGCGATTCGCTATTTGTAAAATTTCAGGATGGGAAAGGAAATCCGATTAATACAAATTACAGGGGAATTACAAAGTATTATGACAATAGAAAGGCTGTGGTAACAGCTTCTATAGATGATTGCGCTCCCTGGTTTAATCCCCAGTTTATCAACTGTGTCGAAAAATTTCAGAAACACAAAATCTGGATTACAATGGGAATTATAACCGAATCATGTGATAATAAAGGTACCTGGGGAGCTTTACAGACTTTGCTTGATAGTGGTTATACTGAAGCCTGTGCTCATTCACAAACTCATCCTCATGCACCCTATGGTAATAATTTAGAGTACGAAATTTCTGGATGTAAAAACGCAATTCTGGAGAATTTAGATCTGCCTGACATGTTTTCTCGCAATGATAAAGAATATGTGTATTCCTGGATTTCACCGCATGGTGAACACAATCAGAGAATTGATTCCTTACTTGCGGAGGAAAAATTTTTAATAAATCGATTATACACCTCAGGGTATTATGGTATTTCAGAGTGGGATAATGAAAAACAAATCTTTAATCCAGTAAATATGAGTATTGAAATGGGTAATACCTCCTGGGAGAGCTCAGCTACTACTCGAATTCAGAAATTGAACTCCTGTTTTGATTATGCTTATAAAAATAAGGGTGTTTATCATTTTATGTTGCATCCCCAATCTGTTGATTGGAATAAGGATTATGCTCCAGACCACCTGGAATATATTAGTCAGAGGAAAGATGTTTGGTATGTATCGATGGGACATATGTATCTGTATAAATTACTATCTGATCATAAATATAACCAGGTCGCTACAACAGAGATAAACAAATCAGATTACGTCAAAACTGACAAATTTAAGTTATATCCTAATTATCCTAATCCATTTAATAATTCTACGGTTCTGGAATTCCAAATCAAAAAACCTCAACAAATTGAAATGTCGTTTTATAATATAAAAGGACAATTGGTTGATAAAATAGTAAGATCCTACTCAATGTCCGGAAGGCATAAAATCCATTGGAATGCCTCCGATTTGCCCAGTGGTATTTATATATACAAATTAGAAAGTGGAAATAAGACAATTTCAAGAAAATTATTACTCCAAAAATGAATTTTATTAAAATAAGAATATAAATACTATGGTTTACCCTCCATATTATTCCATAACGTCTCTTCAAATACCTCTGATATAGGAGTCGAAGTTGATTCGACTCCTCCCTCAGAGGGGGATAAAATGTCTGACCGTTTTTACCTGAAAAATTCCTTACCATTTCCCTTGGGTCACTTAGGTCGCTTAGGTCACTTAGGACTCCCAGGGAGACCCCTAGGGGGAGCCTTCGGAAAAACTGAGGTTTTATAGAATAGAGTATTTAAAATAATATAAAATAGATTCTTAACACACCATTTCGAAATGGTTATGAATAATTCACCTATGAAAATAAAAGTCAAGACATATTTCTCTATCAACCCCAGGTTTAGGCCAGAAACTACAATTTTATTTAATAATGAGCATCAATTTTTGAATTATCTGGGTGTCTAATCTAAACTGGTGTATTTATTTGAATCACTTTATTAATATACATTTTTTAACATCAGAAAAATTATTAGTCTTTATTTTATAAAAGTAGACCCCTGAAGGCAATTCCGAAGCATTCCAGCTTAAGGAATGAAAGCCAGCCGGTTTATATCCATCTATTAAGCTCTGGACTAATTCACCTTTAATATTATAGATATTGACTTGAACTTTTGTAGCTTTTTTTAATCTAAAATCTATTTTAGTACTTGCATTGAAAGGATTGGGATAATTATTAAACAATTTGTATTTATTCGGTTCCGGGCTTTTAGCAAGGTCAATATTTACGGGTTCATTTATCTCTTCATGTACAGTTTCTAGCAAAGGCTGAGAGCCATCAGCCATTAAGTCCTGAGTAATTTCCCAAATAATTACACCTTTTAAACCTTTTTGCTTTACATACTGTATATGTTTTTTGCAGGCCAGGGTATCATTGTAAGTGATAAAATTGTCATCACCACTAAGATAAGGTACTTTGGCTGTTTCATCCCAGTTATATTCATAGTCTGAAAACTGAGTTTGGATCTTTTGATAGGAAACAGTTTGTGCGGAACTAAACTCCTCAAATGGTTGTGTAGCTCCGGAAAACTTTTTGCCATAGAAAGGTATTCCACTCAATAATTTTGAATATGCGACTCCTCTCTGATCGTGATAATATTTTTTTATTGAATAATTTACAGAGACATACCCATCCGGATTACTTTTTGTGTAGAGTGGAGAATTGTAGCCACATGTATTCGACCAGGCACCATAGTCATACGTCATAATCGCAAACCATTCCACGTATTGCTCAAGATAATCAAGATCAATATATTGGCCCCTCCAATTGGTAGAACTGATTGCCATAGATAAATGAAGGTCAACATCTAGGGTATCCCAATGCGTATGTAGCTCCTTTACTAGAGTATCAAGATTTTTTTTATCTTTCTCACTTTTAGGAAATTCCCAATCAAGGTCAATTCCGTCATAATTATATTTCAGGCATGAATCAGTGATTCCTTTGATAAATTTTTTTCGAGCCTTGGGATTGTCCGCCATAGGAGAGAACCCTTCTGAATCGGACCACCCTCCCAGTGCGAGGATAACTTTTGTATTATTAGAATGGGCAGAATCTATCAATTTAGTGTTGTAGGGAGGAAAAATTATTTCTCCACTTCCATCCTTTTTAGGGTATCCAAAGGAATAATTTATATGAGTTAATTTATCCATAGGTATATCTGAAGGTGTATAAGTATCCGATTTCCAGGCTGGATAGTAGCCAACTACTACCTTAGATTTTAGATTTGTGGCAAAGATGCAAATTATAATAGTCACTATCAAAAGATTTGACAATTTCTTGAAATTCATAATTCCCTCCAAGATTTGATTATTTATTATTATCATAAACTATATTTGAATACCTTGTCTTAAATATTGAAAAAACATAATTTATAGTTCAAACCAGAAAATAACTACTTCAGATAAAATTATATAGACTAAACAAAGCCCCTTGCTGCTCACTATATATTTTCTGTTTTAATTTAAATAAATATATTGTGGCAAGATAAAAATTTTTCCTGATATATCAAATCTTTTATCAAATTTTTTTCATTGTATCTAGTTTACTCAATAACTTTTTTGAAAATACAAGTATAGGGTGGTGTTAAAATTTCATCTTGATGAAGTTATTATATTAATCAATGCATAAGGTATTGTAATCCCTTCGTAATAAAAAACGTAAAGAGTAACTATCTGGTTTTGGAAAAATATGTCAAGCTTATAATTAAAACACATATATTTTCTCGCTATTGTATAATAATAAGTCCTATTGGCAGATTGAAATGGCAAGCAAAGGAGTTACCTTTCCGGTTTTTTCTGATTTTCTAGGAAATAATTCGAAACTAAGTTTCTCATACATATATGTTACTAAACGAATGAATTTATTATAAACTATGAATCTACTGAAAAAAGGAAAGTACAGTCCTCCTGAGAGCTCCGCTAGAGATCTCTGAGCAGAAAAATTCCGCTGGAAAGATTTCTTTTGAGCCAGGATAATGTAGGGACGGACAGTAAGGTAAAAAATGGACGGTAACCAATTTTTAAGGTATAATTCTATATAATTTTCTGCTTAACAATTTATAGGATGAAAAAATTATGTAGAATCGGAGGGTAAGGAAGGAATATTAACTCTCTATTTTGAAGTATTATATTTATAGAATGCTTGATAAATGATGATATTTTTGCTATCTTCATTGAGTTAAGAAAAAAACTGGGAGGGGAATTGGCCTGGTTAAATTTTTACATTCAATATATTATATTATTACCTACATTGTGATGGTTTCGTAAAAAGTTCCTATCTCGATCATTTTAAGCGTTTAACGGAGGCTTTTGTAATTTGAGTCTAAGGAATATAAGAATATATAGGATGTTAACTAGAAAACTAATTAATTGGCTGGCTCTAATAAAATTGTAAAAAAAGTAGTTATTAAAGTGGTTAATTAAAAATTAAACAATTGAGAATTATTATGAATATGTCTAAGAATTTGGAAGAGAATGAGGATATTATTAGTAATTTAAATAGGTTCAAGACAGAAAATAATGATCAAAATAGTTATATTTGGGAAAAAAAGTATCAACAGATAGGTGAGAAACTTGTAGTTAAACCAGTACTTTTATATAATTTGATGGAAAAAAAACAGGCTTTAACCTGGCGTGAATGGGGTGGTTTACATTCTCAAGAAGATGTGGAAAAAGAAACTAAAAGGATTCAAAATGAGTTGAAAGAACTTGTACTTGAGGTAGATTATCCTATTTCTATTCTACCCTTAACTGAGGTTAATACTGATAAAAAATCCAAGGAAGTTGTCAATACAGATTGTGATGTAATTTTGTTATATGCTGCTGGATCGGCGGGTGATGAAATATATAAACAGAATAGAATAGATCAGATTACGAATTCAAATAAAGACGTACTCATGTTTTTACGGCATAAATCTGGTCCAACTTATTTATGGTACAAAAAGGCACATCCAAGATTATTAAGAAACGGAACAGATAAATTTGAGCATGATAATATGACTTATAAAGATATTGTTGTAGATGATTATTCTGGTGTGACAAAAAGATTACGGTCTCTGTTTGGGCTAAAAAATGTAAATAATACGAAGGTGCTTTCCATTAATGGAGTAGGAAAAGCAGGACAAGATAATAATATTGTTAAAAATGTAAAAAGCCTCTGGGGTCTTGATATTGAAACATTGAAATCTCAAGAATTAAAAGATCGAATGTATCGAAGTATGGGATATTCTTCTAAAATAGGAGAAACTAAAAAGCGAATAAAAAAATTTTTAGATCAAGATAATATAATTGAGGTAGAAGCAGAGGAAGAATATATCTTAAGTAGTTTTATATTACTTGATGTTTTGAAAGATTTAATGAAGGAAACTGATTCAACTGCTATTACAATCAAGGATTGTATGAACCTGGGGGAATTAACAGGAACTACTGCCTGTTTGCCTTTTAGTTTGATTAACGATGAAGGTCTAATGGCTTTCTGTGAATCTGATTTCACGGCCATTCCAGCTGGTATATTAATGCGTTTTATCGCAAATAAACCTGTTTTTATGAATAATCCGACTTTTCCACATGACGGAATGACAACCTGTGCTAATTGTACTGCTCCAAGAAGGATGAATGGAAAAGAATATGAGGCAGCCAGTATTTTCACCCATTTTGAATCAGATTATGGTGCTGCTCCAAAAGTCCAATTTCATCAAGGTCAGCTAATTACCTCAGTTATTCCTGATTTTGATTCAGAAAAGTGGTTGGGATTCAAAGGAAAAGTTGAAGAAACTCCTTTCTATGATATTTGTAGAAGCCAGATGGACTGTAAAATAGAGGGAGACTATGAACAATTATTAAAAAATATGCGGGGATTTCACTGGTTAACTTGCTATGGAGACTATCTGGAGGAATTCGAATATGCTTTACATAAGATAGGTATTAATTTCGAAAATATCTCAGCAGAATAGATACTCTTAGATCATCATGATAATTTAATCAAATCTATTATTATACTTAAAATGAGCCTTACCAGCCAGTTCTTATCTAATAAATCATGTCAAACACAGAGAGAATCATTCAAAGAGATTACTTTAACGAGACAGAATTTCTATATAAATTATTTATCCTCAAATATATTGGGAAACCCGATTTAATAGGAAACCAAAATTATGTTTGAATCCTCTGGAATAAGAGGACATGTGTGATTATGAACGGAGACGAGGATGACCCCTGTTACCCTGGTTCGACTTTCCCTTGACCACCAGATTAACAAGGGACCCATAGGGAGAATCTCTAAGAGGAGCACACCATGACTCTGAAACCGGAATCTTAGTTTTTCAGGGAATCAATTTTTATAAACTATTTTTCCTTCTACAATTGTAGCATATGTAGAGTTATCTTGGTCTAAAATGGCAATATCAGCATCTTTACCTTCTGCGAGAGAACCTTTATCTCCATATATACCCAATAAACGGGCTGGATTCTTAGTCACAGTCGCAAGAGCTTCCTGCAGAGTACAGTCAGTGTATCTTTTAAATTTAAACATAATGCTCATTAAATCTGTCGCACTGCCTATTAAAGTGCCATCAGGATAATAAGCCGCACCTTTATGTTTTTTATACTTTTGATTGTAATATTCATATTCACCATCAGGTAGTCCGGTCGCTGCTATACCATCTGAGATACAAATACACCGTTCTATTCCCAAATTTTTAAAAATAAAATTAACCATACCCGGATGTATATGGATACCATCGCTAATTATTTGGGCAGAAACCTGGTCAGATTCGACTATTGATAAAATGGGGCCGGGTTTTCGATGGTGTAGAGGAGGCATAGCATTAAAAAGATGTGAGACATGATTAATACCAGACTCCAAGGATTTTTTAGTTTCATTATAATTAGCATTGGTATGGCCCATAGAAGGGATTACATTTTGATCTATTAATTCAGTTATTAATTT